>Ga0326729_1000025_pt1 | contig 73249 bp, 66 predicted proteins | sample MHFSIPfraction_2_FD_207744 | JGI IMG/M metagenome (GOLD analysis project Ga0326729, IMG submission 207744) | Lab enriched peat soil microbial communities from Michigan Hollow, Ithaca, NY, United States - MHF6AY SIP fraction | ecosystem: Environmental > Terrestrial > Soil > Wetlands > Peat...
GGAAAGCAGAGCTCACCGTCCGTGAATGTCCGTGTCAGTCCGTGTCTGTGCGTGCCCGTCCGTGCTCTTTAAACGCCAAAAGGGCGCTCTCGCGCCCTTTTGTGCATTATGCTGTGCTGCCAAAGCCTATGCCTCCATCTCCGAGGTGCTCAGCCGTGGCATTTCGACTTCGAGCGAAAGCTGACGCTTGCCCTGGGCGAACTCCTTGGCGGCGTGGACGAAGCCGTCGAAAAGAGGATGCACTTTCAGCACCCTCGACTTCAGCTCGGGATGGAACTGCACGGCCACGAACCAGCGGTGATCCTTCAGTTCGACAATCTCCACCAGATCGCCGTTCGGGGAGGTTCCCGAGAAAATCATGCCCTTCTCTTCGAGCATCTTGCGGAACTGGTTGTTGAACTCGTAGCGGTGGCGGTGGCGCTCGTTGATGAGGAATTTTTTGTACACCTCGTACGCTTTCGATCCCTCCTTGAGAATGCAGGGATAGCTGCCGAGACGCATGGTGCCGCCCTTCTCCTTGACCTTTTTCTGGTGCTCCATGAGGTCGATGACCGGAAAACGCGCCCGCTTGTTGAATTCGGTGGAGTTTGCATCCTGAAGGCCGCAGACGTTCCTTGCGAACTCGATGGTCGCGCACTGCATACCGAGGCAGATGCCGAAGAAGGGTATGTTGTTCTCGCGTGCGTACTGCACGAAGCGCACCTTGCCCTCGATGCCGCGGTCGCCGAAGCCGGGCGCGACCAAAAGGCCGCTGATCCCCTCGAAGGCGCTGGCAATATTGAATTTCGGATTCTCAGCGTCCTCGGCCCGGAGCATCTTGACCGTCACCTTGACGTCGTTGCTCGCGCCGGCGTGAACGAACGATTCGAGAATCGATTTGTAGGCGTCTGGATACTCGGTGTATTTGCCACACACGCCGATGACAATCTCGCCGTCTTTGGGATGCTTGACCTTCTCGCAGAAGCTCTTCCAGTACTCCAGATTGGGTTCGCGGAACTTCTTCAAACCGAGCTTTTTCATGACGCGCTGGTCGAGCTGCTCCTTGAGGAGTATGAGCGGCACTTCGTAGATCGTGTCGCAGTCGTTCAGGCCGATGACATCCTGGTCGTGCACGTTGCAGAAGTGGCCGACCTTGTTCTTGATCTCCTTCGACAGCGGCTTTTCGCTCCGACAGACCAGAATGTCGGGCTGGATGCCGGTTTCGAGCAGCATCTTGACGCTGTGCTGCGTCGGCTTGGTCTTCAGCTCGCTGGCCGCCTTGATGTAGGGCACGAAGGTGAGGTGGATGTTGAGCAGATTGTGTTCGCCCAGTTCGAGCTTGAGCTGGCGCATCGCTTCGAGGAAGGGAAGCGACTCGATGTCGCCAATCGTGCCGCCGATTTCGGTGATGAGCACGTCGAGGTTGCTGTTCTTGGCCAGGTCATTCATCTTCTCCTTGATCTCGTCGATGACGTGAGGGACGACCTGCACCGTGCCGCCGAGATATTCGCCGCGCCGCTCCTTGTCGATGACCGACTTGTAGACGCGCCCCATCGTCAGGTTCGAGGCCTGCGAGGTCGGTTCGTCGAGGAAGCGCTCGTAGTGGCCGAGATCGAGGTCGGTCTCCGCACCGTCGTCGGTCACGTACACCTCGCCATGCTGGTAGGGCGACATCGTGCCGGGATCGACGTTGATGTAGGGATCGTATTTCTGGATCGCCACGCGCAATCCGCGAGACTTGAGCAGAAAGCCGAGAGAGGCGGAGAGGATGCCCTTGCCAAGAGAGGAGATCACGCCACCGGTGACGAAAATATGCTTTACATTCTTCGGGCGAGCCATACGTTCAGATAATAATTAAGTGATAACAGTCAGATTCTTTTCGAATACTCCCTCTTCATTCACGATCAGAACAGATCCATCTGTCCATCCTCGCCATCGCCGAGCGGCTCGGTCGCCGAGTCGTCGTCGCTCTTGGGCACTCGCGCCGTGGCGGAAATCCGGTCACCCGCGTCGAGCCTGATGAGCCTGACGCCCGAGGTGTTGCGGCCAAGCACCCTGAGATCGGAGACGTGCTGGCGGATGACGATGCCGTTGGTCGTGATGATGATCAGGTCATCCTCATCGTTCACGTCGAGCAGACTGACCAGATTGCCGATCTTCTCGTGCGCCTTGATGGTGATGACGCCTCTGGCGCCGCGCCGCGTCATGCGGTAATCCTCGACCTTGCTGCGCTTGCCGTAGCCGTTGTCGGTGACGGCGAGCAGGGAGGTGTCGTTGCGCTTGGAGGTGACCATCGAGATGCAGCGTTCGTCGTCGTCGAGCGTGATGCCCCGCACGCCAACCGTGTCGCGCCCCTGCGAGCGAACCTCGGACTCGGGGAAGCGAACGGCGTAGCCAGAGCTTTTGGCGAGAATGATCTGGTGATCGCCATCGGTGAGACGTGCGTCGATCAGCTCGTCGCCCTCCTCGATGCGGATGGCGTTGATGCCTGTGCGGCGCGGATTGGAATACTGCGTGAGATCGGTCTTCTTGACGATTCCTTTGGCTGTCGCCATGATGATGAAATGCGGATCGTCGAAGTTCCTGATATTGATATAAGTTCTGATCTTCTCGCCGGACGGAAGCTCCATGATGTTGGCCAGCGAACGGCCTCGGGCGGAGCGTCCCGCCTCGGGAATCTCGTAAACCTTGAGCCAGTGGCAGCGACCGGCGGTGGTGAAGAAGAGAATGTAGTTGTGCGTCGAGGCGATGAACATGTGCTCGATGAAATCCTCGTTCTTCGCCTGCGCGCCCGCCACGCCGCGCCCGCCGCGATTCTGGCGGCGATAGCCCGACACCGGGAAGCGCTTGATGAAGCCGTCGTGCGTGATGGTGATAACCACATCCTCCTGGGCGATCATGTCCTCGATCGAGAAGTCCCCCTCCTGCGGACGCAGCTCGGTGCGGCGGGCATCGCCGTAAACTTCGCTGACCTTCAGCAACTCATTTCTGATGATCTCCATCTGCTTTGCCGGACTTTCGAGAATCGATTTCAGCTCCTCGATGAGCGCGAGCGTTTCCCGGTACTCGTCGTCGATCTTCTGGCGCTCCATGCCGGTCAGGCGCTGCAAGCGCATTTCGAGAATCGCCTTGGCCTGGATTTCAGAAAGGCCGAAGCGGTCGATCAGGCGACTCTGCGCAGCCGTAGCGTCAGCTGACTGACGGATCGTCGAGATCACCTCGTCGAGGTTATCGAGGCAGATTTTGAGACCTTCAAGAATATGCGCACGCTTCTCGGCGGCCGTCAGGTCATGCTGCGTGCGGCGCAGGACGATCTCGTTGCGGTGACGGATGTAGTACTGCATCATCTCCTTGAGATTCAGGATGCGCGGCACGCCATCGACCAGCGCGAGCATGATCACCCCGAAGGTGTCCTGCATCGGGGTGTGCTTGTAGAGATTGTTCAGCACCACCTTGGCCACGGCGTCGCGCTTCAGCTCGATGACGAGGCGCATGCCTTCGCGGTCGGACTCGTCGCGGATGTCGGCGATTCCCTCGACCTTCTTGTCATGCACCAGTTCGACGATCTTTTCGATCAGGCGAACCTTGTTGACCTGGTAGGGAAGTTCGGTGACAATGATCGATTCGCGGCCATTCTTCTGCGTCACCTCGACCAGCGCTCTGGCGCGGATCACCACCTTGCCGCGTCCGGTGAGATATGCCTGACGGACCCCTTCGTAGCCGTAGATGATACCGCCGGTCGGGAAGTCGGGCGCGGTGACATGCTTCATCAGGTCGCCGATCTCGATCTCGGGATTCTCGATGAGGGCGATCAGGCCGCTGACCACCTCGCGCATGTTGTGCGGCGGGATGTTGGTCGCCATGCCGACGGCGATGCCGGACGCGCCGTTGACGAGGAGGTTCGGAATCGCCGCCGGAAGCACCGTCGGCTCTTCGAGCGAATCGTCGAAGTTGAGTGAGAAATCAACCGTCTCCTTGTCGAGATCCTTGAGCATCTCGCCCGCGATGGCCTTCATGCGCACCTCGGTGTAACGCATCGCCGCCGGGGAGTCGCCATCGACCGAACCAAAGTTGCCCTGGCCGTCGATCAGCGGATAGCGTAGCGAAAAGTCCTGCACCATGCGCACGAGACTGTCGTACACCGCCGTGTCGCCGTGCGGATGGTACTTACCGAGCACTTCACCGACGATACGGGCCGATTTCTTGTGCGGTTTGCCCGCCTGCAGGCCAAGCTCGTGCATGCCGTACAGCACGCGGCGGTGCACCGGCTTCAGGCCGTCACGGACATCGGGAAGCGCTCGACTGACAATGACCGACATTGAATAATCGAGATAGGAGCCCCGCATCTCCTCTTCAATGCTGATCGGCAATATCTTCTCACGCTGCATAATCGATACCCTGACTTTGAGTTACCATGAAAAACAATGGCGTAATGTATGAAATAGCTTATAAAACCTGAAACTCCGAAACACCCGGATGCAAAGCATCACTCTTCCGGCAACTCCGGCTCTTCCGAAGGCTCTGGCGCAGTGACGACCGTGACCGGCGCGTCAGACCAGAGCGATTCGAGATCGTAAAATTTGCGCTCCTCGGGCTGGAAAACGTGCACGACCACATCGACATAATCGACGAGCACCCAGTGCAGCGTAGAAAGACCTTCGACGTGCATCGGGCGCTCTCCCTCCTCTTTGATCTCATCGACGATATAGTCGGTTACCGCCTTGGCTTTACGCTCCGAGTCGGCGGTGATAATCACAAAAAAATCGGTCATGCTCGTCAGTCCGCGGAGATCGAGAATCTTTACATCTTCACCCTTCTTTTCAAGCGACAACTCCGCAACTCTCCTGGCAAGCAACTCACTCATTGCCACTTCGCGGGCTTCAACGCCGGAAGCAGCCTCATGTTCCGAACGGGACATAGATAACCATTTTAATGATAAATAATCCTTCACGCGGGAAGCGTTCCCGCATGTCAATATAGCAATATTGCACTATTGCCCGCCTGATTTAATCAGCTTGTCACGAATTGTCAAGGCGGCAGGTATGGACGATTCCGGCATGGAGAAAACGACAGGCAAAAAGCGATTCAGCCGCGCCGCTGCATGGGGGTGAAGGTCTGGCGGTAGTCAGGCTCCGTCCCGGCGGCGGTTCCGGCAGCGCCCTCAGCCAGCGAGTTTACAGCGTGACCGAGAAGGGAGGCGGCGCTGAAAAACGAGGCGGCGATGAGGTGCGGCGATAGTGACGGGACTTCGTCGGCGAGGATGTCCGCCGAGCGGCTCACAATGGCGAGGTTGCCGGACAAAGCGGCAAGGCGCTCGGCCAGTTCGGAGACCATGCAGCGCGAGCTTTCGACTTCCGAAAACGCTCCATCCTCCACTGATAAAATCGAATAGAAATACTCGCCCGCCCTCGACGGAATCACCGGCACAATATGCTTTGACGTAGTATGCTCAGTGGCGACTTCGGCCATTGCGAGCATGGTCGGCACCGGCACGAGCGGACGGCTCGCGCCGAAGGCGATCCCCTTGGCGACGGACATGCCGATGCGCAGCGCGGTGAAGGAGCCGGGGCCGGAGGATACCGCGACGCCGTCGAGTTCAGCCACCGCCAATCCCGCCTCATCCATGACCTGCATGACGAGCGGCACGAGCGACTCGGCGGTCTTCTGCCAGTCGGCGAGACGGCGCTCGAAGACGCGTTCGCCGCTACTGACCGCCACGCTGGCGAAAACGTGAGTACACTCGATGGCAAGAATCTTCATGAAGCCGCTTCAGGTTATGACAATTTTACGCTGACTCTCCCAGGCAACCAGAAGCTCCACGCGCCGCGTATAGCGCTGATCCAGCGAAGCGAACCGCTCGCCCCACTCGACCACCGAGAGATATGGCCCCGAAAGATAGTCGTCGAACCCGGCGGAATCAAGCTCCTTTTCCGATTCGAGCCGGTAGAGATCGAAGTGGTGCAGCTCGAACGGCTGGCCGCGTAACGATCCCTCGTAGATGTTCATCAGCGAAAAGGTGGGACTGGAGAGCTGCTCGTCGCAGCCGAATACCTCGGTGATGCCGCGCATGAACTCGGTCTTGCCCGCGCCGAGCGGGCCGGTCAGGCAGACCACATCGCCCGGCCTCAGCCCGGAGGCGAAGCGCCGGGCGTACTCGCGGGTCTCGTCAGCCGATTTCGACAGGAACTCTCCCCTCATGCATCGTTCTCCAGTGAATGGAAGACCATGCCGGTCATCGCCTTCGGATAGAACCAGGTGGACTTCTGCGGCATGACCTCGCCGGAAGCGGCGACATCGATCACCTGGCTGACCCGCGTGGGCTTCATCACGACCCCCATTTGAGCCTTGCCGCTGGCAACCGCATCGAACACCTCCTGCTCGTTCTTCACGTAGACAAGATTGCTCTCCTTGCTGGTCGCCTCAGCCGAAATGCCGAGAATCTGACCAAAGACAAGATCGTGCAGCAAGACGACGCCGAGCTGCCGCATCACCTCGGGCACCGGCGTTGAAAGCGCCTCGTCGGGCTTGCAGTCGAGCGTGATGCCAAGCGTCACGCCGGGCAGCACGATACCGTATGAGATGCACTTCGCGCATCCCGAAAGAAACTCGTCGAGCGCTTTGTGGCCCGGGAGTTCCCAGACGGTGAAATGCTTGTCGAGGCGCTTGATGAAGCACTCGGCCTCAAACGACGGCAAGCCGTGCACCAGCCGGTGGATCGGCAGGATCAGCAGGCCTTCGTCATAAATGTTGGTCAGATAGGCCATGATATAATTATATGGCTCCCGCCCGGTGTGTGCGGGATTGGCTGCCGCCCGCTCGTTCCGGTAGGCGATGCCGGTCTCGTAGCGGTGGTGGCCGTCGGCGATATAGAGCTTCAACCCGGCCAGCACCGACTGCGCAGAGGCGACGAGGGCGGGATCGGTCACGCGCCACAGCCGGTTGCGCACCCCCTGGAAAGTCGCGTCGATCAAAGGTTCATGGGTTTCGGCGAACGCGCTGATCGCTTCGTCAACCTTGCGGGCGGGATCGGCATAAAGACCGAAAATGCTGCTGATGTTCGCGCCGGTCTCGCGGAACATCTTCAGCCGGTCCGCCTTCGGTCCCGAAAGCGTGCGCTCGTGCGGCAGCACCTGCTGCTCGGCGAAGTCGTACAGCCGGAGCGCGGCGAAAAGTCCTTTGCGCGTGCGAGTCACGCCATGCTCGTCCTCGAAGGTCTGGAAGCAGGGATAGAGCGCCGGTTCGCCGTCCTTCGCGAGCACGCCGGACGCCAGCCACTCGCGAAGCCGACTGGCCGCCGCGCCGTAGGGATCCTCCTCGGCGGGCAGCTCCAGCCGGACGGCGTTGTAGTCGGAACTCCCGTACAGCTCCTGCTGCATGGCGGGCGGAATGGCGTCATACGGCGGGCAGATGAGCCGGGAGGCATCCCCGACCAGATCGGGGCCATAAACAATCCCCTTGAACGGCGCAATTTCAGGCATAGACTTATATGATTAAGAGTTAATCGGCATGGTCTCTCTGTGAAATCCAGAAATCGTTGACTCCCTCCTTGACGATGACGGAAATTTTGTGGTTGCGACAGAGTTCGAGCACGGCGAGAAAGGTCACGACGAGCACGATCGCTTCGCGGAATTCGGTGAACAGGGAGCTGAACGACACCTGCACGCGCTGAGAAAGACGCGCCATGATCAGGGCGCTCTGCTCCTCGACCGTCACCGGCGCGTCGGAGACGTTCTGAGTGCGCACCTTCGGCATATTGTCGAGCACTGACTGCCAGGCCAGCATGAGATGATAGAGCGTCGGACGGTTCACCGGCTCGTCCAACTCGTCGATCACCGCAGGCTCCAGCTCCTCGAAATAGCCCCGGGGAAACATCCGCGCCCGGTCGAACCCGAGAAGCTCCAGTTCGGCGGCCCCCTCCTTGATTCGTTTGTATTCGAGCAGCCGCTGCACCAGCTCGGTTCGCGGGTCAAACTCATCCGCGTCGCCTGCCTCGGGTTCGGCGCGAGGGAGCAGCATCCGCGCCTTGATGCTCATGAGCATAGAGGCCATATAGATGAACTCGGCAGCAACCTCCAGATTCAGGCGATGCATGGCGTGGATGTATGCGATGAAGTCGCCGGTGATTTTCGAGACCGGAATATTGTAGATGTCAAGCTCGTCGCGCTTGATGAAAAACAGCAGAAGGTCGAGGGGGCCTTCGAATTCTTCAAGACTGATGCGGAACATGCATGCCCTGCGGATTTCGGATTGAGTTCGGCGAACCACAATGCTGAATCCCTGCACAAAAGATCGAAAAAATGCCGATACAGAGATCGCATAGTCAAGGTACTGACTTTCTGTTGAATTTTTTGACCCCTGATCGGTATTTTTATAGAGAAGCCTCCTGTTCGCTGCTAAAAACCGCACGAATCCAATTTCACCCGATCAATGGCCAGATGAAACGTCTTACGGCAATTTTCGCCCTTACCGCCGTAGCGCTCGGCTTGTTTGGCATCGCGTGTACAGCAACATCATCTGAACAATATTTCACTGATGGCCTTGCGATGCACCGCGCTGGCAAGCTCAGGGAGGCGGTGGTGTTGTACTCGAAGGCCATCGAGAGCGACAACCGGCTTGTCATGGCCTACCAGATGCGGGCGGCGGCATGGCAGAAGATGCGCCAGTACCAGAAAGCGATCTCCGATTACACCATGTGCATCGACCTCGGCGAACCCCAATTCAAGGCCGTGGGTTACTACAACCGGGGCGTCGTCAAGAACATGAGCGGGCGTTACGCCGAGGCAATTCCTGATTTCACCCAGGCAATCAGCATCGACAGGAAGATAGCGGCGGCCTTTTTCCATCGCGGTGTCGCCCGTTTAAAAACCGGCGACAGCGTTGGCGCACTCGAAGATTTGATCCAGGCCGCAAAGCTCGGCGATCCGGATGCCGCCCGGTGGCTCGACACCTCAGTGCCTGACTGGCGGCAGATGAAATAGCGAGACTACGACCAGCAACGCTGTCCATCGTTGACAACCCTCGCCAGAACGCGAAATCGATACAAATACAAAAAGCCGCAAAGGAAAACCCTTGCGGCTTTTTTCTTGTGGTCAACTGAACGCTCTGACCGGCTGAAAAGCAGACTTCAGATGGCGCTGCCCCCGCGTTCGTTGGTTCTGATTCTCACGCACTCCTCCAGAGGGGTGATGAAAATCTTGCCGTCGCCGATCTCGCCGCTTTCGTGCCTTGCAGCCTTGACGATGGTATCGACGGTCACGTTGACGAACTGGTCGTTGACCGCAATATCGAGGCGGACTTTCGGGAGCAGGTTCGGCGCGATTTTCTGGCCGCGATAGTATTCGATATCCTCCTGGCGTCCATGACCCGTGACCCTGCTGACGGTAATCCTTGTAATATCAGCCTGGATCAGCGCTTCGCGCACGTGGTCGAGCCTGTCTGGCTGTATGATGGCGGTTATCAGTTTCATTCTTGGTAATTAGTTAGGGTTGATAAGGCCATATCCCTGCTCGCCGTGCATACTGTGATCGAGACCTGACATTTCGTCATTCTCCGTGACGCGCAGACCAACGGTTTTCTCGACGATGAACAGGATGATCAGCGAAACGACTGCCGCATAGACAACCGTGATGCCGACAGCGGTCGCCTGCACGCCAAGCTGCTGCCAGACAGTCCAGGTGCCACCAACCTTCGCTGCGGCATCGGCCATCCACGACGGGCGGATGAAGAAGGTCAGGCAGATAGCGCCGACGATACCGCCAATACCGTGTACACCGAAAGCATCGAGGCTGTCATCGTAACCGAGTTTGCCCTTCAGCAACAGACCAAGATAACAGATAGCGGCGGCAATTGCACCAAGCGCGAAGGCACCGGCCGGAGCGACAACGCCCGCCGCCGGGGTGATCGCCACAAGACCGGCAAGAATACCCGATGCCACGCCAAGGCTGGTTGCCTTTCCATGATGCACCAGCTCGATGACAAGCCAGGTGAATGCGCCCGATGAGGCGGCAATCTGCGTAACGGTCAGAGCGCGAGCCGTTGCCAGGTTGCTGGCGATGGCGCTACCGGCGTTGAAACCGAACCATCCCACCCAGAGCAGGCCAGCGCCCATGAGGGTCATGACCATGTTGTTCGGCGACATCACGTTTCTCGGGTATCCCCTGCGTGCGCCAAGGAAGAGCGCCGCCACAAGTCCCGTCACGCCAGAAGAGATATGAACGACCGTGCCGCCGGCGAAATCGATCGCGCCCATGGCTCCGAGGTTGAAGAGGAAGCCGTCCGCGGCCCAGACCCAGTGACAGATCGGGCTGTAGACCAATACGCACCAGAGCGCGATAAAGAGAAGATAGCCCTTGAAATTCACCCTCTCGGCAAACGCGCCAGCGATAAGGGCCGGAGTGATGATGGCAAATTTTCCCTGAAACATCGCGAACACATACTCGGGAATCTGGGTAGACATGATCGTATCGTCAATACCCTGCAGCATGAAATATTTTGGTTCCCATCCGACGATGCCACCCAGAATGCCAGGGCCAAAGCTGAGCGAATAACCGACCATCGGCCACAGCACGCCGATCACCACCATGGCGCCAAAGCTGTGCATCATGGTGCCGATAACGTTTTTGGTTCGCACAAGACCGCCATAGAACATGGCAAGACCGGGCACCATCAGCAGAACGAGCGCGGTCGAAGTCAGCATCCAGGAGGTCGTTCCGGTATCGGTCACAACCGGCTCGGCCGCCCACCCTGTGCTGTAGGCCATCATCGCTGCAACAAACAGCAACAGCGACGCACTGAATTTTTTCACCATAACCTTTTTGTTTAATCGATTTATTGATCCTAAAAATTTAATGACTCACGCCTTATTATAATTAAATTTTTAAGCACAGGCAAATATTCAAGCCATTTTCTTACGAACAAGTAGAATTTGTCGCCAATATCAACATAATCGAAGTTTTACAGCACAAAATGGCGGGCAATGAAAAGGCGGGCAAGAGATCGAAATCATGAAGGGAAATCGATAAAGAGAACACCTGTGGAGCGAGTTATAAAAGTAAAAAAATTATATAAAAACGCTTTTCTTTTTGAAAACAATTAGTTATTAAGGTAAATTAAGGATTATTTAGCCAGTGGTTGGCTGATCGCTTGCGGGGGAATAGGTGCTTTGGTTATCCCGTGGCGTCTCTTTTCTATCGAAGCACATGTTTCTACCGTCCCAAAATGAATATTTACATTGGCAATCTGCCGTACAGCGTTACCGATGGAGACTTGCGCGATGCGTTCTCGAAGTTCGGGCAGGTTAACAGCTCCAACATCATCAGTGACAAATTTTCAGGTCGCTCCAAAGGTTTCGGCTTTGTCGACATGCCGAACGCAGGCGAAGCCCGTGAAGCTATCGAAGCGATGAACGACAAAGACTTCAAAGGCCGTACCATAAAAGTAAACGAGGCAAGACCCCGCGAGCAGCGTCCCCCTAAAAGAGAGCACTACTGATCGTAGCATCCTACTTCAGAAAAAGAGATTATGGTAGGTCAGGCTCACTGTGGCCTGACCCGCTGTTTTTTTGACCGTACCCGATTTCTATTTCCCCTATTCTCATACCCGCGTCCGTTTCAAATCCCTCTGGAAATCAGATCGTCGAGTGCATCGTGCAGTTGTGGCCTCTGGAAATGAAAGTTGTGCGCATTGAGAAACTCCGGTATCACCTTCTGCCCTTTTACTGCATACTCTGCTCCCTCGCCCATAAGAATCTGAACCGCAAACTTTGGCACCGGCAGCAAGGCAGGGCGATGCATCACCGAGCTCAGCGTGTCGGCAAAAACCTTCATGCTGACCGGATCCGGCGAAACGGCATTGACTGGCCCGCTCCAGACAGGGTTATCGAGCGCTTCGAGAATGATCGACACCTCATCATCGATATGAATCCATGACAGGCACTGCTCGCCCGAACCAACCGGCCCTCCAATAAAGTAACTGAACGGCGTCATCATCTTCTGCAACATGCCGCCCTTCGAGGAAAGCACGATTCCTGTACGGAGACGCACGACCCGAATGCCAAGCTTTTCCGCCGGAATGGCCTCTTTCTCCCAGTCGAAGCAGATTTTGGCGAGGAAGTCCTTGCCAGGCGCGGCGGCTTCCGTCAAGGGCACAGTATCCTGGCACCGGTCGAAGGAGCCGTAGTAGCCAATAGCGGAAGAGGATACGAACACCTGCGGCTTGACCGTCGCCGAAGCCATGGCCGCCACGAGCGCTCTGGTGCTGTCGATGCGGGAGTCGTAGCAGGCGACTTTGTGCTGCTCGTTCCAGCGTGCTTCGAGCAACGGGCGGCCTGCGAGATGAATCACGGCATAGGCGCCATCGATCGATGCAGTCCATTCGCCTGTCGTCATGTCTGAATCCCACCTTACATATCCTGCCGCGCCGGGAACCTTTGCCTCCGCCGCTTGCGGAGAACGAGCGAAGAGCACGACCTTGCGGCCCGATTTGACGAGTCGGCGCGCAACTTCGCTGCCGATCACGCCGGTGGCGCCCGTGATGACGATATGGCCTTCCATAACTCTCTGTTTTGATTGAATCTATCTGGCAAGTGACTGTTCGAAAGTTAACCGGAAGAGAGGAGGTAATAATTCCCGCCGGTAACGATTGTATACATGCAGGAGCGTCCCAAGAAGCAGAGGGGCAAGGCAAACGGAAGAGATCGGGATCCCTTGCAACGCGGCAGAAGGAACCCCGATGAAATGCTAAGCGTCGCCTACTCGACAGTCACCGATTTGGCGAGGTTTCGCGGTCGATCGACGTTGCAGCCGCGCAGCGTGGCTACATGGTAGGAGAGCAGTTGCAGCGGAATGACGGTCAACAGCGGCAGCACCGGCGCGGAGGCTTGCGGAATGTAGATGACATCCTTGGTCAGTCGCTCGATCTCGCGGTCGCCTTCACTGGCGATGGCGATGACGCGCCCTTTGCGGCTGCGCACCTCCTCGATGTTGCTCAGAATCTTGGTGTAGGTGTTGTCACGGGTGGCGACAAAGATCACCGGCATGTCTTCGTCGATCAGCGCGATAGGCCCGTGCTTCATCTCGGCGGCGGGGTAGCCCTCGGCGTGGATGTAGGAAATCTCCTTGAGCTTCAGCGCCCCTTCGAGCGCCACCGGGAAGTTGTAACCACGGCCCAGGTAGAGCACATTGCGCGCATCCTTGAGCTTGACGGCAATCTCTTTGATCGCATCGTTCTGTTCGAGAATCCGTGCGACCTTCTCCGGTACCTCCACGAGTTCGCGCAGATACAAGCGGATCTCTTCGTGCGAAATGGTACGTCCCTTGCTCATGGCGATAGCCAGCATGAAGAGCACGATCACCTGGGCGGTGAACGCCTTGGTGGAGGCCACGCCCACCTCGGGACCGGCATGGGTGTACATGCCGCAGAGCGTCTCGCGGGCAATCGTCGAGCCGACCACGTTGCAGATGCCCATCACCATCGCCCCCTTCTCCTTGGCCAGCCTGAGCGCGGCCAGCGTGTCGGCGGTTTCGCCCGACTGGGAGATCACGATCACCACATCGTCGGAAGAGACAATAGGATTGCGATACCGGAACTCCGAGGCGTAATCGACCTCCACGGGAATGCGGGCGAACTCCTCGATCAGGTACTCTCCGATCAGTCCGGCGTGCCAGCTCGTGCCGCAGGCGCAAATCACAATCCGCTTGGCCTGCTTCAGACGGTCGAGATAGTCGTGGATGCCGCCAAGATGCACTGCGCCCTCATCGACGCGCACCCGTCCGCGCATGACATCGCGCATCACCTCGGGCTGCTCGAAAATCTCCTTGAGCATGAAGTGCTCGTATCCGCCCTTCTCGATCTTTTCGAGGCTGAAGTCGAGTTCGGTGATTTTTTTTTGCTGCTCGACGTTTTCAATCGTCTTGACCGTGCAGTTCTCCCGCGTGACAACAGCCATCTCTCCGTCCGACAGATAGATGACCTTGTTGGTGTGCTCGACGATCGGTGCGGCATCGGAAGCGATGAAATACTCGCCATCGCCGAGACCGATCACCAGCGGACTCCCCTTTCTGGCCACTACGATTTTGTCCGGCTCGCGTGACGAGACGACGCAGATGCCGTACGCGCCCTCGACATGGCGAAGCGCCTGACGCACCGAGCCTTCCAGCCCGAGCGACGGATCGTTTTTCCAGATGCGGTCGATCAGATGAACAAGCACCTCGGAATCGGTATCGCTTTCAAATTCATAACCTTCAGCCATCAGCTCCTGCTTGAGCGTCGAATAGTTTTCGATAATACCGTTATGGATCAGGGCGATATCGTCGGAAACATTCATGTGAGGATGGGCGTTACGGTCGCTTGGATCGCCGTGGGTCGCCCAGCGGGTGTGGGCGATGCCGACCGTAGCTCCGACCATGACCGTGCCCGAAACATTGAGTAGCTCTTCGAGATTGCTGACGCTGCCCTTCTGCTTGAGCATCTGCATCGAACCGTTCATGACGGCCATTCCGGCTGAGTCATAACCGCGATACTCCAGTCGCTTCAAACCGTTCAGCAGCAGCGGGGCCGCATCACGCTTGCCTATGTAACCGATGATACCACACATGGATGTACTCCTTAATCGCTTTATTACATTCCGCCAGCGCTCCGGACAATCCTGCCGAAGCTGCTGTACTCCGGAATAATTTAGTCGCTCAATATACTATATAAGCGCAAATCTACAGCAAACTATTCATGTCGCCATGCAATATGGCTGCTTCTCGCGCCACCGCCACCTCGAACTCCTCGATGCTCCGGAAGTCACCCGCCGGAAAAATGAGCGACCGGCTCACGTTGACCACGGCACTGCGCCGATCCGGATCGCCCCCCTCTTCAACCGCCTTCTGCATCGATCCGCCCTGCGCGCCGACGCCGGGAATCAGGAAAAACAGATCAGGCGCCTCCTCGCGAAGCTCTTGCAACAGCCCGGCCTTGGTAGCTCCGACCACGATTCCGGCATTGCCGTTACGCTGCCAGCTTCTTACCCGGTCGAGCACGGCGCGGTAGAGCGGGCGGCCATCCGGCATGATCTGCTCCTCGAAGTCTCGCGAACCGGGATTCGAGGTGAGGCACAAGACAAAGACAAGTTTGTCGTCATACTCGAAAAAGGGTTCGAGCGAATCGAAACCCATGTAGGGCGCCACCGTGATGGCGTCGAAGGGCCACGCCTCGAAAAATGCCTTCGCGTACTGTCGGCTGGTATTGCCGATGTCGGCGCGTTTGGCATCCGCGATGCTCAGGCACTCCGGCGGAAGGGCTTGGAGCGTCGCTTCGAGATCGCGCATTCCGGCAAGTCCCCGCGATTCGTAGAACGCCGTGTTGACCTTGTAGGCGGCGGCATGAGCGGCGGTGGCCCTGATAACCGCCCGGTTGAATTCCAGCACCGGACGCTCCATTGAGCGGAAAAGATCGGGAATTTTCGATGCATCGCTGTCGAGACCGACGCAAAGCATCGACCGGAGCGACTCGATTCTGCAGTTCGCCTTGTTTCTTGCTGAACTCATAACTGATGGCAAAAAAACGAAAAATTATCGAATCAGAACACTCATATTTTCTCAATATAATTGATGGCGTCCGTTAGATGAACAGCGCTCGGTCAGAGCTCGCTTCCCGGCGACCGGCGAGAGAGAAACTATTAGTCAAAACAATATATTAATCCAACAGAGTTATGTATCTTATAAATCCCAAAAATTGATGTACAATTTTCCTGTTCCGGCCCACCACTCTTTTGCCAAATTGTCAATTTGATGCAAATTACGGGTCTGAATACCGGCAACGATGTCGATGAATTTCTTTAATCATGAGTGTACTCGATGGCAAACAACCCATTCAAACTGAACAATCCATACAAGAACGAGCCTGATAACGGGCCTCACAAACCCCGATTTTCAATATTTTACTACATAGCGGTCATTCTTCTGATCATTGGCTTTCAGCTCGCATTTTTCTGGTCAGGTTCACCCCGTGAGATGGCCTACAGTGAGTTCCGCCGCATGGTCGCCGAGAACAGGGTCGAATCGGTCAGGCTCGCCCCGGAAAAAATCTACGTCAAACTCAAGCAGGACGCGCTTTCCGGTACCGCAAACGCTCCGTCCGGGAAGAATACGCCCGCCTTCAGGATGCCTGGCAAAGACTCCCCGGCAAACGAGGTCATGGTCAATCCCGTGCGGGACGAACAGTTGATTCCTCTGCTTGAATCGAAGGGCATCCATTACGAGGCGACTCCAGGCAATGGCTGGATCAGCGAGCTTTTGCAGTGGCTCCTCCCCTTCGGCCTGCTCATCGGCATCTATTTCTTCATGTTCCGCAGAATGGGCGGTCCCGGCTCGCAGTTCATGAACATCGGCAAGAACAAGGCTGCGCTGTATGAGAATCTTGACGAGCACACCCGCATCACCTTCAAGGACGTGGCGGGTCTGGACGAGGCCAAGGCCGAGGTGATGGAGGTGGTCGATTTCCTCAAGGATCCAAAAAAATACACCAAGCTTGGCGGCAAGCTGCCGAAGGGCGTCCTCCTGGTCGGCCCTCCCGGTACAGGCAAGACGCTGCTCGCCAAGGCGGTCGCCGGCGAGGCCGACGTGCCTTTCTTCAGCATCAGCGGTTCGGACTTCGTCGAGATGTTCGTCGGCGTCGGCGCGGCTCGCGTGCGCGACCTTTTCAAGTCGGCCAAGGAGAAGGCCCCGTGCATCATCTTCATCGACGAGATCGACGCGGTCGGTCGCAGCCGAGGCAAGGGCTTCATGATGGGCGCCAACGACGAGCGCGAAAATACGCTGAACCAGCTCCTCGTCGAGATGGACGGTTTCGCCACCGACAAGGGGGTGATTCTCATGGCCGCGACCAACCGCGCCGACGTTCTCGACACGGCGCTGCTTCGACCTGGCCGCTTCGACCGACAGATCGTCGTTGACCGCCCCGACCTGAAGGGGCGCATCGACATTTTCACGGTACATACCAAGAATCTCTCGCTCTCGCCGGACGTGAACCTCAAGGCGCTCGCCTCGCAGACGCCTGGATTCGCGGGCGCGGAGATCGCAAACGCAGCCAACGAAGCGGCCCTGCTCGCGTCGCGTCGCGGCAAGCAAAGCATCGAGATGAAGGACTTCGAGGACGCCATCGAGCGCGTCATCGCCGGTCTGGAGAAAAAGAACAAGGTGATCAATCCGCGCGAGAAGGAGATCGTCGCCTATCACGAAGCCGGTCACGCCATCATCAGCTGGATCATGCCGGAAAACGATCCGGTGCAGAAGATTTCAATCGTGCCCCGTGGCGTCAGCGCCCTCGGCTACACGCTGAACATTCCGCTCGAAGACCGCTATCTCATGACGAGGGGAGAACTTGTCGCCCGTATTTGCGGTCTGCTTGGCGGACGCATCGCCGAGGAGATCATCTTTGGCGAGATTTCGACCGGCGCACAGAACGACCTCGAACGGGTAACTGAAATCGCCTACAACATGGTGGTGGTCTACGGCATGAGCGAGAAGGTCGGCTACCTCTCGTTCCTCGAAAGCAACAATCCGTACACCGGCGGCCCCGGCATCGACAAGAAGTACGGCGACGAAACCGCCCGACTGATCGACAGCGAGGTCAAGGCCATCGTCGAAGAGGCTCGCAAGCAGGTGCACAAGATGCTTACGGACAACCGTGACAAGCTCGAAACTCTCGCAAAAGAGCTGCTCTCCAAGGAGATCGTGCAGTACTGCCAGATCGAGGCGATTCTCGGCAAGCGCACGGCAGGCAAGTTCACCGAGCACCTCGCTCACGACTGCCACAACGGCGTCGATATCGCGGCGTCACGCACGGTCGCACCAGAAGAGCCAGCGCAAGCATCTGGCTCAGAAGAGAATGACCCGGCCAGCCTGGAACGCAAGGAGCTGGAAGAGGCGGTCGAAAAGCTCCGTCAGTCAAGAAATCTTTCGTCAAATTGATGAGAGGTGGCGGAAAAGCGCGTCAACATCATCGTCAGCGGCCTGGTGCAGTGCGTGGGTTTGCGTATGTTCATCCTGCGCGAAGCCGCCGCCCGCAGTCTTTCCGGATGGACGCGGAACCGGCCGGACGGCACGGTCGAAGTCGAGGCTCAGGGAAACCCGGGATTGGTGGATGAACTGATACGGAAGGCACAAATCGGCCCTTCTCGTTCCCGGGTTACCTCGATCAAGGTTAGGGAGTTGGCTATTGATGCTGCCGAAACAGAGTTTCGCATCCTGACCTGAAGAGCATCCGAAGATAGGGCAAGAAAAGAGTATCTGAGGGTAGAAGACTGGGTGGGTCTCGAGGGATTCGAACCCCCGACCTACTGGGTGTAAACCAGTCGCTCTAACCAGCTGAGCTAGAGACCCGCGTGAAAGGGCCAGCATTATAACACATTTTCAAAAGATAACAAACGAAATCCTGCGTTTCCACTCTACTGCGATGTGCTTTGTTTGTAAGGCCCGCCGAAAAAGCATAAATTCAGGCCGTCGAATTCAGGGCTTCTCTGCAAGATGTGACGATCCGTTCCCTGCAAGTCGGGAAAGGGGAAAACGTTTTCAGCGACGCATTTCATTCCTCTTCACGCCAATGTCTAAACCATGAAATCTTTATCCATTCTCGGCAGTACCGGTTCCATTGGACTCAGCACGCTCGACGTCGTGCGTCGTCATCCCGACAGGTTTTCGATTGCGGCTCTTGCCGAAGGCCACGATGTCGAAATGCTGCGCCAGCAGATCGATGAATTCAAACCATCCCTGGTTTCGGTGCGTGACGAGGCGTCGCGTGAGCGCCTGAAAGGGATGCTCGGCGAGCACAAACCCGAAATTCTCTGCGGCCTCGATGGAGCAGCAACCGTGGCCGCCGTCGATGGCGCCGATATGGTGGTCTCGGCCATCGTTGGCGCGGCTGGACTGGTGCCGACCGTGAGCGCCATCAAGGCTGGCAAGGACATCGCTCTGGCCAACAAGGAGACGCTCGTCGTCGCCGGTCAGCTCGTCTCCGACCTGGTCAAAAAGCATAACGTTGCCCTCCTGCCTGTGGACAGCGAGCACTCGGCGATCTTCCAGTCGCTCACCGGCCATCGCAAGGAGGATATTGAACGCATCATCCTGACCGCATCGGGCGGCCCGTTCCGCAAGACGCCTGCTGAGGAGCTGAAGAGCGTCAAGCCTGAGCAGGCGCTGAAGCACCCGCAGTGGTCGATGGGGGCCAAAATCACCATCGATTCGGCAACGCTGATGAACAAGGGACTCGAAGTGATCGAGGCGCACTGGCTCTTCGACATGCCCGCCGAGAAGATCGGCGTGGTGGTGCATCCGCAGAGTATCATCCACTCGATGGTGGAGTATATCGACGGCTGCGTCATCGCCCAGCTCGGCGTGCCCGACATGCGCGCCCCCATCGCCTACGCGCTGGCCTGGCCGGAGCGCTGCGAGACCGGCATCGGCAAGCTCGACCTCACCAAAGTCGCCACGCTCACCTTCGAGGAGCCGGACATGGAGCGCTTCCCGGCATTGCGCCTGGCCTTCGACGCCCTCAAGGCTGGCCAGACCTACCCGGCGGTGCTGAACGCTGCCAACGAGATCGCCGTCGCCGCCTTCCTCGACAGGAAAATCGGCTTCACTGACATTGCCGGTACTGTGGACAAAACGATGCAGGCGCACGAGGCCTGGACGCCGGTCGAACTGGAGGAGTACATCCAGGCAGACAAATGGGCGCGCGAAACGGCAAAACAGCTTATCGGATAAGCCAGACTCAAGGACAAGAAACGACTACTACAACCGATCGACCCGCATACTGACATGGAGTTACTGAGCACGATTTTCTACTTTATCATCGCCATTTTCATCCTCGTCACGGCCCACGAGTTCGGCCACTTCATCACGGCGAGGATGTTCGGCATGCGGGTTGACCGGTTTTTCATCGGCATGGACTTCTGGGGCATCAAGTTCTGGCACAAAAAGATTGGCGAAACGGAGTATGGCATTGGGGCCTTTCCGATAGGCGGTTACGTCAAGATCGCCGGCATGATCGACGAAAGCCTCGATACGGATTACGTCAATCACAAGATCGAACCCTGGGAGTTCAGGGGAAAACCGGTGTGGCAGCGCCTCATCGTGATGGCTGGAGGCGTCGTCATGAACATGGTGCTCGCGGCGTTCATCTTCATCGGCATCACCACTGCGCTCGGTGAATCGCACACCCCCATTAGCACCCCGGCCTTTATCGAACCCAATTCAGCATTTTCATCGATAGGGCTGAAAAGCGGCGACCATCTGGTAGCCATTAACGGCCAGAAGCTCCGCTACTGGGAAGAGGCGCTCGATCCCGCGCATCTTACTTCAGGAAACCTGCAATACACCATCGAGCGTAATGGTGAGGCGCTGACGCTTCAGGCGCCGAACAACTTCATCAATCAGCTCAGCGACAACCAGCAGCTCGGCATCAGGCCAACGATGCCGCCGGTCATCGACCAGGTGCTCCACGGCGATCCGGCAGCCAAAGCTGGCATTTTGCCCGGTTCGCTGATCACCGCAATCGACGGCGCGCCGATCTCCGACTGGAGCGAAGTGGTTGACACCATCTCCAAAAGCCCGGGCAAAAAGCTCACCATCACCTGGATGCATCTGAAAACCGCGCCAGCCGTACCGTTGACCGCCAAAATTATCCGAGAAAACGGTCAGACCTTCACCACGGAGGTCGTGGCGAACATGTCTGGCAAAATCGGCATCGCCCTCAAGCAGACCGTCGAGACCGAACGGGTCAAGCTGTCGCTTCCGCAGTCAGTCACGAGCGGGCTGAACCAGACCTGGAAAACCACCGTGATGACCGTCAAGGGCTTCGGCCAGATATTCACCGGAAAGCAGGATTTCCGCAAGTCGGTCGGCGGGCCGATCAAGATTGCGCGTATCGCCAACCAGAGCGCCGAACAGGGGCCGGAGAGCTTCATGTACTTCGTCGCCGTGCTCTCGATCTCGCTGGCCTTCATCAACATCCTGCCCATACCGGCGCTGGATGGCGGACAGTTTTTGCTTAACGCAATCGAAGGCGTCATCGGCAGGGAGATTCCGTTCGAGATCAAGATGCGCATCCAGCAGGTCGGCATGACGATTCTTCTGATGCTTTTCGCCTATTTCATGATCAACGATCTCCTGAATTTCTGATTTCGCTTCCGGCCACTGACCATGTTTGACAAGCTCCAGTCCGTCAAGGACAAGTACATCACGATCGAGCAACAGCTTTCCGACCCGGAGGTGATCTCGGATCAGGCGCGGTTCAGAAAGCTGAACAAGGAGTACAGCAGCCTCAGTGAGATCGTCCGGGCCTACGACGCCTGGAGCCGCGCCAAAAAGCAGCTCGACGAGGCGATTGCGATGCAGAAGAGCGAGGATGATCCCGAGATGCGCGCCCTTGTCGAACAGGAGACCGCCGAACTTCAGGAGCGCCTTCCGGAGCTGGAGCAGCAGCTCAAAATTCTGCTTCTGCCGAAGGACGAGGCCGACAGCCGCAACGCCATCATCGAAATCCGTGCGGGTACCGGCGGCGACGAGGCCGGGCTGTTCGCCGCCGATCTCATGCGCATGTACCAGCGCTACGCCGAGCGGCAAGGCTGGAGCTGCCAGCTCCTCGATGCGAACGAAGGCTCGACACCCGGCAGCCTCAAGGAGGCTGTGCTCGAAATTGGGGGCCACGACGTCTACGGCATCCTCAAGTTCGAGAGCGGCGTGCACCGCGTGCAGCGCGTCCCGGAAACCGAGACGCAGGGGCGCATCCACACTTCAGCGGCAAGCGTCGCCGTCCTGCCCGAAGCCGAAGAGGTTGACGTTGAAATCCGCAAGGATGACTTGCAGATGGATACCTTCCGTAGCGGCGGCAAGGGCGGCCAGAACGTCAACAAGGTCGAGACCGCCGTGCGCATCACGCACGTGCCGTCGGGCATCGTCGTCGCCTGCCAGGAGGAGCGCTCGCAGCTCCAGAACCGCGAGCGGGCCATGAAGATGCTGCGCTCGAAGCTCTACGACATCCAGATCGCCGAGCAGCAGAAGAGCCGCGCCGACCTGCGCCGCTCGATGGTGACCACCGGCGACCGGAGCGCCAAGATCAGAACCTACAACTTTCCGCAGTCGCGCGTCACCGACCATCGCATCGGCTTCACCAGCCACGCCCTGCCGCAGATCATGCAGGGCGAGCTCGACCCGATCATCGAAGCGCTCAGGATGCACGATCAGGCGGAGCGATTGCAGGCCGAGACAGCCTGATCGCGTTGGCCGCGATGCGTGGAGAATGTGCGAAATTTTGCCTCGGAGTCGCTATATTTTCAGGGAACTGCGCAGATGGTAGGCCCGCGGAAGCGAATCCGGCCCAGTTGGCCACCTGACCTTTTTTTTACAACCAAAGGATATGACTATCGCTCATGCGCCACTGTTCGAGGCATGAGCCGGAGATACCGATATGCTGGAAATGACCGCCACAGGCAAAAGCAAGGGCCAATGGGTATTTTACAAAGACTTCGATAAAACGGTTGACTATCTTTCCGACCAACCGAGAATTCTCGCCTTCAACCCCTTCTGCCACAAAATCGAGGCGCTCGACCGGGATGAAGCGTACCGCTGGCACTTCCGGGTGACCGATCCGCAGAACAACCCGTTCGATGTCATCTTCAACATCCAGCAGGAGAGCGAAATCCTTATCGACCTGCCCGAAGAGGCCGCCTCGATGAACCCCGACGAGATGAGCGACGAGATGATCCGTCAGTTCACGGTGGGGCGGAAAATCATCTGGCGTCCCTTGGCCGAAAACAAATCATTCACCATGCCCGAAAAGTACCTCTTCGAAGGCAAGGTGGCGGCGGAAATGCTGATCACGCCGATGCAGCCAGAGCGGACGCGGGTCGATTTCGACCTCAAGGTCAATGTCAAGTTTCTGCTCTATCCGGCGTTCCGCATCGTACCCGAGAAGGTCGTACGGACGATGGTCAGCACCGGCATGACGGTGATCATGCAGACGGCGACCAACCATATGTTCCAGAAAATCTCGAAAGATTTCTGCAAGATCCGCAAGCTCTGATTTCAGCTTCGTTAACGCCATGACGACCATCGCTTTTGACTAAAGAGTCGCAACAGTTCTCCACCCTTCGCCGGTTCTGGGTCTCGATTGTCAGCGTGGCGCTGCTCATCCTCACCGGCACGCTGGGCTACATATATATCGAGCGGATGAATACGCTCGATGCACTCTACATGACCGTCATCACCGTGGCGACGGTCGGCTTTCATGAAGTGCAACCGCTGTCGAATCCCGGCAAGATTTTCACGATGGCGCTTATCGTTGGCGGCACGGGCCTCTTTTTCTTCACCCTGACCAATGTCGCTGTCTTTCTGCTCTCGGGCGAATGGCGGACGCACTGGGAACATCAACGCAATGAACGAATGCTCCGGAAACTCAACGACCATTTCATCATCTGCGGTTACGGCCGCCTCGGGGGAAGCGTCGCCGAAGAGCTGCGGACGAAGGCGATCCCCTTCGTCATTATTGACAACATGATCGACAATGTGCTTCGCGCCCGGGACGAAGGGTTCCTGGCCATCAAGGGCAACGCCGCCGATGAAGAGGTGCTGGCCGACGCCGGTCTGCACCGGGCCAAAGGGCTGATCGCCGCCGCGGGCAACGACGCAGAGAATGTCTTCATCGTGCTGACCGCCCGCAACCTCAAGCCGAACCTCTACATCGTAGCCAGGGCGGATTGCGACGAGTCGGAAAGCAAGCTCCGCAGGGCGGGGGCCGAAAAAGTGGTGATGCTCTACCGCTCGGCGGGCAAGCGCATGGCCAATCTCCTGACCGAGCCGGAACTCGAAGAGTATCTCGACGAACTGAGCGACGCCAACAACCTCAACCTGAGGATCGCCCAGTATCTGGTCAACGAACACTCGCCCTTGGTCGGCAAATCGTTTCAGGAGGTCGATCTCTACAACAACCACCGCATCAACGTCGTCGGCTACAAGCTGCCGGGCGGCGAACTGCACACTACGCCACGCCCGGCGGAGATCATCCAGAAAAACGGCACGATCATCGCCATCGGCAAGGGGGGCGACCTCGAAATGCTCAGCCACCTCGCGCAGGGAGAGAAACCGGCATGACGAACTTTCACGACCTCGCCGCATCGCGCAAAAGCGTGCGCGGCTACGATGCTCATCGCCCCGTGCCACGCGAGATGCTCGACCGGGTGCTCGACGCCGGACGACTCGCCCCGTCGGCAAAGAACCTCCAGCCATGGAAATTCCTGCTCGTCAGCTCGCCGGAGATGCTCGCGAAAGTACGACCATGCTACGAGCGCGACTGGTTCCACGAAGCGCCGCACATCCTCGTCGTCACCGGCGACCGGGAAGGCGCATGGGTGCGGGCGTCGGACGGATGGAGCTCGCTTGAAACCGACCTCGCCATCGCGATGGATCACCTGATTCTCGCCGCTCACGCCGAGGGCCTCGCCACCTGCTGGATATGCGCCTTCGATCCGCTGATGCTGAGGGAAGCGCTCGGCCTGAAACCCTCGGAAGAGGTGTTCGCCATCACCCCGCTCGGTTACGCCTCCGCCGACGCCCAGACCCGCCCGAAGAGCCGGAAACCGCTCGAAGAGGTTGTGCTGTATCTGTAAGCTGCTGCCGACGCTGTACGTAAAGCGCTTTTGTCGCTCCGGCAGTTACAGGTCGAACAGGCCAATGGAAATCGGGCTAAAGCCCTGAATACTCACTGATCCCGGTATCCCCGGCATAAAAGTCGAGGCAATCTGAACAACAGTAAACACCGAATTTCGATGAACGGTCGTTCCATCAAAACGCTTGCCCTTTCGCTCTTGATAGCTATTTCGGCATCGCCGTCGCTTCATGCCCGGCAGACCGATGTTGCCGTCACCATGACAGACGCTGCTGCCGACACGCTTCCAGAGGCTCGAATCCGGCTCGGCGAGGTCACGGTCACGCCCGACATCGTTTATTCGACACTGCCCGGCTACCGTCCGCTGCTGCTCGACCTCTACCGGCCCGACGACGGCAAGACGGCTCGACCGCTCGTCATCTTCCTCCACGGCGGGAGCTGGACGAGTGGATCGAAACGCGAGGCGGCCCACTTCGCCGACTTCCCCGGCGTACTCGCCATGCTTGCGCAGCGCGGCTTTGCCGTAGCCTCGGTCGATTACCGGCTGAGTGGCGAGGCCCGCTTTCCGGCAGCATTGCAGGACATCAAGGCGGCCATCCGCTTCCTTCGCGCCAACGCCAGCCGCTACGGCATCGATCCGAACCGCGTAGCCGTATTGGGCGCGTCGGCTGGCGCACATCTCGGCGCAATGAGCGCCTTTACCGGCGAAGATATGGAGTTCGATCCGCCGGGCATGGCCAACGCCGATCAGTCCGACCGAGTGCAGGCCTTCGTCGGCTGGTACGGCCTCTACGATCTCGGGAGCATGTTCCGGCAATCGACGACACCCGCGCAAGGGGAGAGCGCCGCGCCGGTCGAAGCCCCCAGCCCGCTCCGCTTCTTCGGCTGCACCGCGGACGGCTGCCCGCCCGGCGTGATCGCCAATGCAAGCCCTGTCAACTTCGTGGACAAGAACGATCCCCCGACGCTGCTCATTCACGGCTCGGACGACACCTCGGTGCCTCCGAAACACTCCGTCGAACTCGACAAAAAGCTGAAAGTGGCGGGAGTCAGCGCGAAGCTCGTCATCATCGACGGCATCAGCCACGACTGGCTCGGCAAAGACAGGGAGAGCACCGCGAAAGCCTCGCGTCAAGTCATCGCCGAGACCTTCGACTGGCTCGAACAAACGCTGTTGAAAAAGTGAAAATAGAGACCTAAAGGACAGAAGGGACAGAAAAGACGAAATGGAGTCGGAATTCGGGACATTCAACGAGAGCCGCTGGTGACTATGTACCTATTTCACTCATTCTCTGAAGCCTCGCCCTGGTCATACGCTTACGGATACCACACCGCTCAAGCAATTCAGTCTCGATGCTTTGACGCTGACGATCGAGCAGATAAAGCACTCTTTGATGAGTCCGAGAAAGATATTTTCGCTGATTTCAGGATTTACATCCTCGATTCCTTTCCGAAATGTATCGTAATCCGCATCAACCTGTCGATTCAGCTCTCACAGTCGCAACGATTAAAGATGTTGTGCGTCCCGATCCTGAAATCCGTTAACACGCATAAAATGCCGATAATCAGTGAGCAACTCTTCAAGGCTCACCCTGGTAACATTGGTCAGCTTTAGTTCTGTCCTGCGTCCCTGAACTAGCAGCCTGAATCATTAGAGCGACTGCTCTGTCACGCTTTTCATTCAAACGCCGCGTAAAACAGACGGTCGCATCATAGACAATCTCCGACTTTTTGCAGGAGGGCAACGTACGATACCCGCCATGAGGAGGAATAATCCTGCATTAATGCTTTCTATACTGTGCCATACTCCTGCGGCGGCATCGGCTGGCGCGCCACAGCGCTTCCGCTTGCGACCTGTCGCCTCTGCGACGATTCGTCCATGCGGCGTGGCTCTTTTATACCGGGGCGTAGATTTTTTTATGTCATAAGTGATAAGTCATTCATGTTCGAGTGGTTGGCCGGTATTATATTATACACTTGCGAATAAGAAATCGCCGAAACAAAAAGTAAACTCTGCGTAGTAAAAGCTTGCCACAAGAGCAGTAACACCACTCATTACTCTTCGATATGAACATCGACGACCCGGTCATGGCCGATGAATCGGCTGACGCGACGATTGCCCGCCTGAAGCAGGAAAACGCCGAACTCAAAAAAGAGCTGAACCGGCTCTCCATGGTTGTCGAGGGCACGAAGGCCGGATACTGGGACTGGGAAGTCCAGACCGGTAACGTGACCATCAACAACGCCTGGGCCGAAATGATCGGCTATACTGCCGATGAGCTTTCGCCGGTCAACATTTCCACATGGGAGAGCCTCTGCCAGCCGGATGACCTCCGTGAGGCCACGGCGCGTATCGAAAGTCATTTCCGGGGTGAAACCGAGTTCTATGAGGCGGAAGTCCGGATGCGTCACAAACAGGGACAATGGGTCTGGATTCTCGACCGCAGCAATGTTATCGAGCGTGACAGCGATGGCAAGCCGCTCCGTATGGCCGGTTCGCATACGGATATCACGGCGCGCAAGCACGCCGAGGAGAAGCTTCGGCAGGAGATGACCCTCTTTATGGAAGGCCCGGTCACGGTGTTCCGCTGGCAGAACGAAGAGGGATTCCCGATCAGATATGTCTCCCCGAATGTTACCCGCCTGACGGGCTACTCACCGGAGGAGTTCACTTCGGGAAACACTGCATACATCGACATCGTTCATCCGGATGATCTCATGCGGATTCTGACGGAGATGGAGCGTTTCTCCTCCGACAGCGAGCGCACCTCTTTCGAACAGGAATACCGGATTATCCGCAAGGATGGCGCCATCGTCTGGCTCTACGAATTCACGACGATCATACGGAACGATGACGGACTGATCACCTGCTATGAATCCTATACGCTCGACAACTCGATACGCAAACTCTCCGAAGAGGCAATTACCTACAACCGGCGTTTTGAGCAACTCATTTCAAAACTTGCCAGCCAGTTCATCAATGTCTCTACGGAGCGCATCGACGAGATGATCAACGAGGCATTACAGGCAATCGGAGAGTTCTTCGAGGCCGACCGGAGCTGTATTTTTCAGTACTGCGACAACCAGAAACTCATGAACAGCACTCATGAGTGGTGCGCCGAAGGTATCAGATCGCGTAACCAGCTTCTGAAGCAAATGCCCACCGCCGCTTTCGAGTGGTTTCATTCAAAACTCTCCCGAAACGAGGTGCTCATCGTGCCGAAGCTCTCCGAACTGCCGGATGAGGCCGCTTCGGATAGAGAGATTCTCGAAAAAATGGAGATCAAATCCCTGATTTCCATTCCGCTCATATCGGGGAGCACGCTCTTGGGTTTCATAGGATTCGATACCGTAAAACAGGAGCGGCAATGGCCATCGAGCACGGCATCGATCCTTTCGCTGGCTGGCGGCCTCATAACCAACGCCCTACATCGCAAGCAGATCAAGCGCCTGATCCAGGGCGAACTTGACCTGGCGCTGAAACTGAGCGCCTCGCAATCATTTGAAGAGACCATCCAGCTCTGCTTGCAGAGTTCCATAGAGCTATCGCGCATGGACTGCGGCGGAGTCTATCTGGTGGACGAGGCCGAAAATTGCCTCAAGCTTGCCTACACTCAGGGCGTCAGTGAAGCGTTTGCAACGGATGTTCACATAGTCTCGCAGAGCACTCCTGAATATCTGCTCATGACCTCAGGAATGCCGCTCTACAACGACCAGGCAGCTCCGACTCAGGAGGGGGGCATCTATAACGCCATTCAGAAAGAGGGACTGAAATCTTCCGCGATTCTGCCCGTTATCAGTAAAAATCAGCTTGTTGCCGTCTTCACGGTCGCCTCCCACGCTCTCGGTCAGGTGCCGGAGTGGGCGCGAAAAGCGCTCGAAACCGTGGCCTCGCATATCGGCGAGGCAATCATGCATTCCAGGCACGAAGAACAGATCCGTACCGTGAGCCGAAATCTTGAGATATTGTTCGAATCGATCGAAGATATGCTTGTTGTGTTCGACCATGATGGCGCGATCATACACGCCAACACCGCGACGATCAATACCCTCGGTTATTCGCTCGATGAGCTGCGGACGATGACTGTGCTCGACGTTCATCCACCGGAGCTTTGTGAACAGACGAAAAAAAGAGTCGCGGAGATGCTTGCCGGCATTGAAACTCTCTGCGATATCCCCCTCTTCATGAAATCAGGCGACAGTATCCCTGTGGAAACAAAGATAACGCACGGCACATGGGACGGTAAACCAGTGATCTTCTGCATCTCACGGGATATTTCCGAGCGCCTGAAAAGCCTGTCGGCCATCGTCGAAAGCGAGAGAAAATTCAGGGAGCTGACCGAGTTCCTGCCGCTGACGCTCTTCGAGACAGACAGGAAAGGATTCGTAACCTATATCAACCAGTCCGGTCAGGCGTTTTTCAACCTCTCTCCCGAGGAGTTGCAACACGGGATTTCGGCATTCAGCTTCTGCATTCCCGAAGAGATCGAGTTGGCGCTGTCCAACCAGACAAAGATTCTCGAACCGGAATACATCCCGAAAGGCAATGAGTACACCGTCATCATGAAAGATGGCCGCCGCGTGCCGCTCTTGCTCTACAGCACCTCCATCAGGCAGGAGGACGGCCAGTTCTCCGGCATACGAACCACGGTGGTCGATCTTTCCGAACTGAAGCGGGCCGAGGAAGCGCTGCGTGAAAACGTGCTTCAGAAACGGGTCAGCGCAGAGTTCAGGTCGATCATCGACAATATTCCGGGCTATGTGTACCACACTTCGGATGATGGAACCATCAAGTTCCTCTCGCAGTCAACGCTCTTTGCGACCAACGAGCTGTTGCCGTTTCTCTCCAGAACGCGTAACCATGCGCTCTCCTTTGTCCATCCAAATGACCGCCAACTGGTCGTCGACACCTACCGTGAGTTGAAAAAATCGCCCGCCTCGAACGTGATCGTCTTCAGGATCGTCCTGCCCGGCGGAGATATACGGTGGATCGAAGACCGCCAGACTTCGGTCTTTTCGGAAAACGGTCAGTTCTCGGGTATCGACGGCATCCTGTTCGACATCACCGACCGGGAGAAGGCGCAGGAGGAGATGCAGCAGATGGAGCAAAACCTGAAGAAAACGCAGCGTCTCGAAACCATCGGTACGCTGGCCGGCGGCATCGCGCATGATTTCAACAATATTCTCTCTCCGATCCTCGGCTATTCGGAAATGGGCGCGGTCTCACTCGCCAAAAACACCAGGCAGTACGGCTATTTCAGCGAGATCATGAGGGCCGCCGAGCGGGCGCAGCATCTGGTGGCGCAGATACTCGCCTTCAGCCGGGCCGAAGAGCGCGAGCCGATGGTGGTCAACGTGAAGGAGATTGTCAGCGAGGCGCTGAAGCTTCTGCGGCCATCGATACCGGTCACGATCACCATAAAGAAAACCATAGACGAGAGGTGCGGCAACGTGCTCGCGGACCCGACCCAGATTCATCAGGTCATCGTGAACCTCTGCACCAATGCGTTCCAGGCGATGGCCGGGTCGGGCGGCCAGATGGCCATCGATCTCCGGGAGATCGAGCCAGACGAGGCCCTGCGCAAGCGGATGCCTTCATTGCTGGCGGAAAAGTACGTTCAGCTCAGCATCGCCGACACGGGGCACGGCATGGATGAGGCCACGATGGAGCGGATTTTCGAGCCATTCTTCACGACCAAGTCGATGAACAAGGGGACGGGACTCGGCTTGTCGGTAGTTCACGGCATCGTCACCAGCTACAAAGGCGAGATCACGGTGGAAAGCACTCCCGGCAAGGGCAGCGCGTTCCATATCTACCTTCCGGTGATCGATGGCGAGGTTGTCGATCAGGAGAGGATGATGGAGCTTGCGCGAGGCCAGAAGAGCACCCGCATTCTCTTTGTCGATGACGAAGAGGCGACCGTGCAGCTCATGAACGTGATGATGGAGCATCTCGGCTTCAGCGTGCTGGCGGTGAGCTCTCCCGTCGAAGCGCTTGACGAGTTTCGCAAGCATCCAAAAGCATTCGATATGGTCATCACCGATCTCACCATGCCGGAGATGACCGGCATCGAGCTGGCGCGAGAAGTGCATGAGATCAGCCCGAGTTTGCCGGTGGCGCTGATGACCGGATATGGCAAGGATATAGAGTACACCGTGCCGCTCAGTCAGTACGGCATCTGCAAATTGCTGAAAAAGCCGGTCAGCATCTCGCACCTTTCGCAGACGATCAAAGAGGTTATGGCCGCCGACGCTCACAACTGACTTCCGCCTGTAGCACGGAGAGTCCCGACGATCAACCACCTGATCGCCGACAGCGGCGGAGCCAGAGCCAGAGCGCGATATTGAGCGCGATGCTCACGAGCGACCCCGGCAGTGGAGAAACCACCAGATCGGCCATCGGCGGCATACGGAAACATCCATGCAGCAGCATCGTGCCAGTGACGGCGTTGCTCACCGTATGCAGCGCCACCACCGGCCACACCGAACCGCTCGACAGGCGCAACTCGCCATACACCAGCGCGAGGGAGATGACGCCAGCGAACATCATCGTAAAAAACAGTGCTTCCCCGTGCGGGCTGATGACGGCAAAGGTCTCCCGGTCGAGGAAAAACAGGTAGTAGGGCACATGCCACGCCGCCCAGACGATGCCCGTCAGCGCGTGATCGAGCGCCTCCGGCACGCCTGCTGCGGACAGGCGTGGAGTCAGGTAGCCGCGCCAGGCGAACTCCTCGAAGATGTTTTTGTTGAATGAAGGGACGAGCGCGAGGGCAACGAGGCGAAGCAGATGACCCGCATCCGGCGCGGCAAACTGCATGATCCCGAAAGCCATCCCACCGAGAACCGTCAGGAGCGTTGAAACCGGAGAGAAGAAGAGCGCCAGCAGGTACCAGCGTCGGTTCGCGCCAAACGACGGCCTCAGCCCCGCATCCGTCCACCCATCCCCGGCGAAAGCACGAAGCAGCAATCCCGTCAGCGCCGGGGCCGCGATCCAGACGAGCTGCCCCGGCTCCTCGCTCGCCGGGCTGCCGACCGCGACATCCAGCCCACGCCCGGCCCACCCCGCCGCGACAGCAACGACAGCGAACACGACGAGATTGCGGACTGCCGCTGAAGAAGTGCGCTTGGAGTGCATTGTTTTCTGGCTAAATTTTAATCCGTATTGGCAATCGATGCGTACAACGAGATCATGAGCAAACGCATGTTCTGCCCCGACAATATCAAATTATTCGTATTATCCTGTAGCTCCGGTTGCACACTGTGTTCACGCCTTTTTTTACTCCCCGCGATCAAAACACGGATCGACTCTCTCAATCCTCATCAGGAGAACATTATGGACGGTTTCTTCGCTCAAATCATCTATTTTGCCGGCAACTTCGCCCCGCTAAACTGGGCTTTCTGTGCTGGCCAGATCATGCAGATCAGCCAGAACCAGGCACTTTACTCCCTTCTCGGCAATATGTACGGCGGTGATGGCAGCACCACGTTCGCCCTTCCCGACCTGCGTGAAACAGACGCCGAAGGGCACAAACACCTCGGTTTCGAAGTCGGCAAGCCTTCCGCCATCATCTGCGTCAACGGCATGTATCCACCGCGCGACTGAGCACTATCTGAACAGCGGGGCGACGCCTCTTGTCGCCCCGCGTCGGCGTTTCCGCGTGATTACGGCACACCACAATGCCAAATAGCGAAAGGAGTTGAGAGAACGCCTATTGAGCGTCGCAACATTTCCCTGCTGTTTCCGCCCGGAGCTCATCCCGCGCCGTAGCGCTTGCGGATGCCGAGCTTTTCGATGCGCGAATAGAGCGTCTTGGCGTTGATCCTCAACAGCTCCGCCGCGCCGCCTTCGCCGCTGACGCGCCCTCCGGCGCGGTCGAGGGCGTCGAGGATGAGCTTGCGCTCCATCTTCCGCGCCTCCTCCTCGAACTCCTCCATCGTCATCAATGCCGATTGCGCGGCCAGCTCGCTCTGCTCGCTTCGTAGCGGCAGCGCCGTGGCGAGGTCGAGCAGCTCGCCCTCCGAGACGATCACCGCCTGCTCGATGCAGTGCGAGAGTTCGCGGATGTTGCCCCGCCACTCACGCGACGCAAGCTCGCGCATGTCGCGCTCGCGGATGGCGCACGGCGTTTTGCCGAACTCGCGGGCGAACTTGCGGGCGAAGTGCAGGGCGAGCACGGGGATGTCGTCGCGCCGCTCCCGGAGCGGGGGCAGCGAGAGCGGGAAGGCGTTGAGGCGGAAGTAGAGGTCTTCGCGGAAACGCCCGGCGGCAACCTCCTGCTGGAGGTCGCGATTGGTGGCGGCGATGACGCGCACATCGACCGGAATCACCCGCCTGCCGCCGATGCGCTCCAGCTCGCGCTCCTGCAACACCCGAAGCAGCTTCGACTGAAGCTCCAGCGGCAGCTCCCCGATCTCGTCGAGGAAGATCGTGCCGCCGTCGGCCAGCTCGAACTTGCCTATGCGCCGCTCGAAAGCGCCGGTGAAGCTCCCCTTCTCGTGGCCGAAAAGCTCCGATTCGATGAGCGTCGCAGGCAATGCCGCGCAGTTGACTCGAACCAGCACCCGCTCCTTGCGCGGCGAGAGGTTATGAATCGCCCGTGCGATCAGCTCCTTGCCGGTGCCGGTCTCGCCCCCGATGAGCACCGTGGCGTCGGTCGGGGCGACCTGGCTGACGCGCCGCAGCACCTCGGTGAGCGGGGCGCTCTGGCCGACGATCTCCTCGAAGTTGTGCGCCTCGCGAATCTCCTCGACGAGGTAAGTCCGCTCACCTTCAAGCTTGCGGCGCAACCGGTCGATCTCCTCGAAGGCCAGGTAGTTCTGCAATGCGAGGGCGAGCTGCGGCACGATGAGGCGCACCGTCGCCAGCTCCTTGTCGCCAAGCGCCACGCCGATGCCCGAAATGATCAGCCCGGCGCGGCTCCCCGGCAGATCCCAGAGACGGACGACGATGGTCGAGCTGATGCCGAAGCGGTCGCGCACCATGCCGACAAGCCGGATGCGGTTGCACAGCTCGTCGAAGCGCTGGCCGGAGTAGACCCCCGGCCAGGAGAGCACCTCGACGCTTTCACGTGCGACCGGGTCATCGGGCGCCATATCGAGCAGTTCGAGCGGCGAGAAGGGGGCGAAGCTCTGGCCCGGCTCGCGCATGAAATTGTCGAAAATGCGGTAGCGCCCGTCGTCGCCCACCACCCGGATGCCGAGAAAGGCGCAGGGAATGAGCTTGCTGATCTGCTCGCAGACGGTGAGGAGCATCTGGCCGCGCTCCTTGATCGTAAAGAGCGCGTTGTTGATGGCGAGCTGCATGGCGGTCTCGGCCTCGCGCTGGCGCAGCTCCTCGTAGGCGATGGAGTTGCTGACGGCGATGGCGATGGAGGAGGAGACCCCGGCCAAGAGCGACTTGTCGCTCTCGCTCCACGGCTCCGCCTCTTTCGAGACGAAGTTGAGAAAGCCGATCACCCGCCCGCCGGAGCGGAGCGGCGAGAGCACGAGCTGCTTCATCCCCAGCTCGTGCAGCGTCCAGAGTAGCGGCGCGTCCTCATGGCCGAACGAGGGAATATCGGTGGCGATGCTGGCGACCGTGACCGCACGGTCGTCGAGGTGGCCTTCGAGCCAGGTGCCCGCGATGGAGCGCCGCTGGTGGCGGAGATGCTCGGGCAGCTCGAAGCGGAGCATCTCGAAAAAAACGCTCGCCTCGCGCCGCTCGCGGTCGATGGTGATGATCACCGCCGAGTCGAACGGAAAGATGAGCCGCAGCTTGTCGGTCACGGTACGGAACAGCTCCTGCGGGTCGCGGATGGTGCCGATGGCATCGCCAATGTACTGCATGAGCTGAAGCGCCTCGGGCAAGGTCGTAGCATTCATAACCGGTATTCTGATTGTTTCAGAACACTATCTACAGAATTTTCTGAATTATTCAGAATCCCCAAAGGCGAGAGAGGAAGTGCTATCGTCGATAACTCCTTTGAAGAAAGCCGCTTACGCTATTTCAGGGATTATAGAAATTATGGCATGGAAATTGTGATTGATATGGTATCGATACCAATATGCCTCATACCATGAAGAAAAGAAATACCATCGCCGCTCTGCTCATGATTGCCGCCGCGTTGACGACGTCCAATCCGTTGCTGGCGGCTGAAAATAATGCCGCGCCATTGACGCTCGACGAGGCTCTGCGCCTGACCCGCGAGCATAATCCGAAAGCCTTGCAAACCTCGGAAGAGGTCAAAGCCGCCGACGCCAGGGTTGCCGAGAGCCGCAGCGCCTGGTTCCCGCGCATCTCGGGCAAGGCGGGCTACCGCTACATCGATCCGGTCTCCAAAATCGATCTGCCGACCGGCTCCATGCAGTTCATGCCGAACAACAATTACGATGCGCGGATCACCGCCGAGATGATGATCTACGATTTCGGGCGCACCGGCAGCACGGTCGATCTGGCCAAAGCGGGGCGCAACTCGGCCACCATCATGCAGGATATAACCCTGCGCGACCTCTCGCTGGCCACCGTCCAGAGCTTCTACTCCGTTCTCTTTCTGCAAGAGGCGGTGAGGGTGCAGGAGAAGGAGATCGCCGCCCTGCAGAAAAATCTCGACCACATGCAGAAGCGCTACGCAGAGGGAGCCGCCACGCGCTTCGATCTTCTGACGACCCAGGTTCGGCTCGCAGAGGCCACAAACCGCAAGATCGACCTTGAGTCGAAACTCCGCAACCAGGAGATCACGCTGCGCCGTCTCTGCGGCCTCGACGAGCACTCCCCGCTGAACCTGAAAGGGTCGTTCGACATCACGGCGGCCGACATGGATTCCGGCAAACTCGCCGCTTCAGCGCTCGACCACCGTCCGGAGGTGATGCTTGCCCGCGAAAACCTCAAGGCGGCATCGTCGAAAAAATCGCTCGCCACGAGGGAGTTCCTGCCGAAAATCGTGGGCAGCGCTTCGTGGGGCACGACCAACGGCTATGTGCCGGACATCGAGAAGATGCGCACCAACGTCGCGGCGGGCGTGGAGCTTCAGGTGCCGATCTTCGACGGATTCCGCAAAAGCGCCTCGCTTCGGGAGGCTGCGGCCTTGAAGCGCTCCGCCGAGCAGCAGCGGCTCGATACCGAGCAGATGAGCCGCGCCGAGGTGCAGCAGTCGATCAACGACCTCAGCAGCAGCCGGGAGAAGATCGAAACCACCCGCTTGCAGGTCTCGCAGGCCGATCTCGCGGCCCAACATGCGCGAATCCGCTACAATAACGGCCTCGCCACCACGCTCGACCTGCTCGACGCCGAGGCGTCACTCGCCGAAGCCGAGCTTGCGAACCTGCAAGCCCGCTATGAATATGTTCTTAACGCTTGGTCTGTCAGACGCGCCTCGGGCGATCTGATCAGGCAATAACCGGAGATACCATGACCACAACTATCGCAAGACCATCGAAAACCATTCTCTGCCCGGTTGACTTCTCGCCTTCATCCGAGAAGGCGCTGCTTCACGCCGCTGAACACTATACCGGAGACGTCGAGCTGATCGTGCTTCATGTCGGCAACGCCGAATCCGGCGACCGTGGCACGCTGCTCAAGGAGCATCTGCATCACTTTTCGAGATACTCGGACCTGCTCTCCGCGTACGGAAGCCAGGTGCGCTTCGCCATCGAATATGGCCCGGCCGCCGCGACCATCATCGACTATGCCCGGAGAACCGGCGCGAGCATGATCGTGCTTGGCTCGCACGGCGCGAGCGGCATTCACCGCCTGCTTGTCGGCAGCACCGCCGAATCGGTGATGCGCCACGCCCCGTGCCCGGTGCTGGTGCTCCGCTCGCCGGACAGCGCGACAGCGGAGGTGCGTCACGAAGCGCCCGTCGAAGTTTCAGCAAACATTAACGATTGATCCAAACCATGGCAGAAACGCAGCAACCCAAACCCGAAGCACCGGTTAACGGCAAGCAAAAACAGGAACGCTCGTGGATACGCCTGGCGATATTCGGCCTCCTCTTTGCCGTCGGCATCATCTGGGGCGGCATGAAGCTCGTCCGCTCGTTCAGCTACGTAGAGACCGACAACGCGCAGATTTCAGGCGATCTTTATCCTGTCAGCCCCCGCGTTTCGGGAACCGTGATTGACGTGCGAGTCAAGTTGAATCAGAACGTCAAGGCGGGGGACACCTTGCTTACCATCGACCAGTCGGACTACCAGATCAAACGCGACATTGCCGAAGCGCAACTGCTGAAAGCAAAAGCATCGGTTGCCGCCGCCCAGGCTGAAATCGCCGCCGCCGCCGCTACGCAGACCAAGCTCGGCGCCGACCTGCGCCGCAGCCGCAACCTCCAGCGGCAGGATGTTATTTCACGTGCGGAACTCGATGCGGCCACAGCGGGCGCGACCGCCTCGACAGCGCAACATGCAGCTTCGGAAGGGCAGTACAAAGCCGCTCTGGCGCAGGAAAAGCTTGCCGAAGCGGAACTGAAAAACGCCGAACTTCAACTTTCGTGGACAACCGTCAAGGCCCCAGCGGACGGTCAGGTCTCTAAAAAGAACATCGAGCCGGGTCAGCTCGTCTCCCCAGGCCAGTTGCTCATCGCCGTCGTGAACCGGAACGATCTCAAAGTGATTGCGAACTTCAAGGAGACGCAGCTCAAGCAGATGAGAGTTGGTCAGCCGGTCATCATCCATGTCGATGCCTTCCCCGACAAGGAGTTCAAAGGCCACGTCGATTCGATCTCCGCAGGCACCGGAGCGCAGTTCACCCTTTTGCCGCCCGATAACGCCAGCGGCAACTTCGTGAAGGTGACGCAGCGCGTGCCGGTGAAAATCGTGTTCGATGAAAAACCCGACGCGCCGCTCGCCGCCGGAATGAATGTGATTGTCGAAGTGAAGGTGAAGTGACGGGTGGGGGTGTACTGCAACTCCAATGACAATCACCTGTAAACCCAAACATCAAAGAATAATTGGGCTGAAGCCCAGAATTATTTTGTGTTATGACTGAACCCCGGCTTGAAAGCCGGGGCAATGAGAATGTAAGATTGCTGAATATCCGTCGGGTTAAAACCCTCCTGAATGAAAAGCAAGGTTATGCTCTCCTTCCGACAGTTCTGGCCCGTCGATAATAATTGCCCCGGACTTCAGTCCGGGGTTCTGAAGTGCAAATAAATCAGGGCTTTAGCCCAATCTCTTTTATCGAGAATAGTTGCGGCGTTTTATCGCCGAAGTAATCATGTCAGAAACTAACACAATCGCAGCTCCCGGCGCTCAGCCGCCGACACACCACTACGAAACCGGAATCAAAAAGGTCATCATCACGGTGACGGTGATCGTGGCGGCCATGCTTGAACTGATCGATACGACCATCGTCAACGTCGCCTTGAACCACATCAGCGGCAACCTCGGCGCAAGCATCGAGGATGTCTCGTGGGTGGTGACCAGCTACGCCATCGCCAACGTGATCGTCATTCCGCTGTCGGGCTTCCTCGGCAACCTCATGGGACGCCGCAACTATTTCGTCGGCTCGATCATCCTGTTTACGGTCGCATCATTATTCTGCGGCATCTCGACCAACATCTGGATGCTCGTGTTCTTCCGCTTCATCCAGGGCATCGGCGGCGGCGGCCTGCTGCCAACCTCGCAGGCGATTCTCTACGAAACCTTCAAGCCGGAGGAACGCGGCACGGCAACGGGGATATTCTCGATGGGCCTCGTGCTTGGCCCAACCATCGGCCCGCTGCTCGGCGGCTGGCTCGTGGATTACTTCTCCTGGGAGTGGTGTTTTTTCGTCAACATACCGATCGGCATACTGGCCTCATGGGCTGCGCTGACCTTTGTCAAGGAGCCGAAAGTGACGCACGCCGTCGAAAAGATCGACTGGGCGGGCATCGGCCTGCTCGCCGTGGGCATCGGCTCGCTCCAGTTCGTGCTTGAACGGGGCGAGCAGAAAGACTGGTTCGAAACCGATTACATCGTCTGGTTCACCATAATTGCCGTAGTATCGCTCGTGGCGTTTGTCTGGCGGGAGCTGCACACGGAGCACCCGGCGGTCGATCTGCGTGTGCTCGCCCGGAGCAAGAACCTGGCCATCGCCGCCGTGCTGACCTTCATCGTCGGCTACGGGCTGTACGGATCGCTCTTCGTCTTTCCGGTCTTCGTGCAGCGGTTGCTCGGCTTCACGGCGCTGTTGACAGGCCTCGTGCTCTTTCCGAGCGCCATGCTCACCGGCATCATCTCCATGCCGCTCGGCATGGCATTGCAGAAAGGCGCGTCGCCCAAGCTGCTCATGACCGTCGGTATGGCATCCTTCTGCCTCTTCTGCTGGCAGCTTGGCAGCCAGACGATGCAGTCGGGCGCGGAGAACTTCTTCCTGATCCTGCTCATTCGCGGCATCGCCCTCGGCTTCATCTTCATTCCTGTCACGCTGCTCGCCGTCACCGGTTTACATGGACGGGACATCGGCCAGGCGACCGGCCTGAACAACATGGTGCGCCAGCTCGGAGGCTCGTTCGGCATCGCCATCACCAACACCTACGTCGCCCAGCGCGTGGCCGCGCACCGCATGAACCTGCTCGGCAACCTCTCGCCCTACGACCCGAATCTGGTTGCAAGAATGGAGGGCATCAAACAGGCGCTCTCTTCACGGATGAGTTCGCCGGTCGAAACCCAGCAGGCAACCTGGAAAGCCCTCGAAGGAATCGTGACGGCACAGAGCTACCATCTTGCTTACATGGACGCCTTCAAACTGATCGCCATCCTGTTTGCCATCTGTATGCCACTGCTGCTCTTCATCCGGGTGGATAAAAACGACAAAAAAGCCGACATCTCGTCGGCGCACTGAGGCTTGTTAAAACCTTTTCAGTAGGGGCAGTCCCGACTTGTCGGGGCCGCCCTTCTGCATCTGCACATCGCCACTACAAAATCCCCGCCACACGCATCTCTGTCACTTACGATCAGGCGAAGATCGATTGCTTTTCGAAATCCGTGATGAGATCGAAACGAGCAAAGGCTTCTCGGGTCGAATTATTTGTCAATGACATATAGAGTTGCGAAGAAATTCTTTTCTATAGCCTCAAAGCCGTATGCCGTTTTTCGATGGTTGTGCCTTGAAAAGAGTGGGTATCTCCGCTTATGTTGATGTATATTTACCTTGAGTTGACCTCGTGATGTCATTTTAGCTTCGTGGATAAGTTATCTTCTTGATCGAGGATGTTGAGTTTTGAAAGTATAATGTTAAGGGGTTTTGTGTTATGCAAATAAGAGTTGTTTTGGAACCGAGCGACGAAGGCGGTTTTACAGCGCTTGTCCCTTCGTTGCCGGGATGTATCAGTGAGGGTGAAACAAGGGAAGAGGCGCTTCAAAATATCCAGGAAGCCATACTCCTGTATCTGGAGCCGATTGAAGATGACGCAGATTACAGCGAGAAGGCCGAATTTCTGGAAGTTGCCGTATGACGAAGGTGCCGAGTGAAAATTACGACAAAGTCATTCGGGCGTTGCGCAGGGATGGCTGGGTTGTGGTTCGCCAGCATGGAAGCCATATCAGACTTCAAAAGCGCACCGAAAACGAAACGCTCAAATTGACCATACCAGCACATCGCCCGATCAAGCGCTCAACTCTATCGCATATTCTCAAACAGGCACGGATAGATGTTGACCGGTTTCTTGACTTGATTTAACGTTGTTAGGGTTTTCACCAACCCGCTTGGATTTCCCTTTGTCTCCTTTTGGCAACCAGCATCCGCCCTGGGAATTCTGCCCGGAATTTGGCTGAGTTTTAGGATACTTTACCCTCCTTCATGAACATCACCATCGCTGTTTTTTTGCAGTTAAACACGGTCTTTTGCTGGCCGTCATCTTCGCCGTCTGCCTCCAATTGCTGCAATCCAGTTATTTATTCGCTTTCGAACTTGTTGAGAGCAGTTCCTGAACGCCATTTTTTCCGGTCATCATCACAATAACCAGAATCAAGCCATAGATAATCTGTCGCATATTGGCGGCTAAGCTGTCGGGCATACCGACAAAACGAAGGGCTTCGGGTAGAAGGACTAAAAATGCTGAGGCGAAAAAGCTGCCGGTGAGGTTGCCAAGTCCGCCAATAATGACTATTGAAAGTACGAATATGGATTCGTTAACGGTGAAACTTGTTGGATCGATGTATGATATATAGTGAGCGTACAAAGTGCCGGGTATGGCGGCCATCATGGCGCTGAGAGTAAAGGATATTGTTTTTGAGAGATAGACGTTTTTCCCAATACTCTGGCTATATATTTCATCTTCGCTGATCGCTATCAGTGTTTTACCGAAACCTGATTCAGAAATATTTTTCAGAATGAACCAGATTATGGTAACAAAGAAAAGCGAGAGTGCAAGAAAAGAGATTTTGCTATCGAGGCTGATTCCAAAAAGTTGAATTGATGGAATGCCGGGAATGCCGAGTGGCCCCCGCGTAACCTCCATCCAGTTATTCATGATGGAGAAGAGAATAACCTGAATTCCCAATGTGCAAATGATGAAATAGTCGTCAACCGTGCGAAGCGCAATAAGCGATACAATGAGTGCGATACAACCGCTGATCGCCATTGCACCCGGAATAGTTAGCCAGAATGAAGTTGCGTAGTAGGTGGTAAGAATTGCCGTAACATAAGCGCCAATACCATAGAATCCGGCATGTGTCAGAGAAATGAGACCGGAAAAGCCTGCGGAAAGATTGAGGCTTTGGGAAAGCATGGTGTAAAAGCAGATCAGAATGAAAAGATGCAGCACATATTCCATCTGTCAAACCTCCACTTTTTTCAAACGATTGCCGCTAAAACCAAGAGGTTTCCAGATTAAAAACAAAATAAGAATCACATAGGTAACTGCATCCATCCATTTTGTGTCGAGATAAAAAGCAGCAAGGTGTTGTGCTGTCGCAACTAAAAGTGAACCCGCAAGCAAACCTCTTGTGCTGCCAACGCCACCGATAATCATAGCGACGACGCCGTACAGTAAAAGATTGAAGCCAAACGTCGGTGTCATATTGGTGTCCATTGCAGAAAGAATTCCCGCGACTCCGGCTAATGCGGAGCCGATAGCAAATGCGATCAGAATGATTTTGTTGGATGATATGCCGTAAATATTGCAAAGTTCTGGGTTGCTTGAAACAGCACGAATTGATTTGCCTATTGAAGTAAAACGCAGAAAAAGATTGACTCCAATAAAGAGCGCAAAAGAAACACATAGTGTTATGACCTGAACAGTGGTAATGTAGGCACCGAATATCTGATGACCAACGTTTATTTCTGCGGTGTTGATGACTTTTGTGTCATCACCGAAATAGAGTGATATTAAGTTTTGCAAGACAACGTATAAGCCGAGCGACACAATGAGATATACCAAAGAAGGTAGATTTCTTTTACGCATTTGCCGATAAATCAACATTTCGCAAAGAACGCCTATACAGGCAGCCCCGGTGATTGCCAATGAAATAGCAGCCCAAAAAGGCAAAGATAATTCAAATGAAAATAGAAATACCAAGTATGCTGCTATTGTTATAATTACTGCATGAGCAATATGGAAAAATTTTGTTGAATAGTAAATAATTGAATACGAAATCACTACAAGCAAATAAATAAAATAAGATGATAATATATTTAATGCATTTTGGATCATATATTCTCTGACAATTTTTATCAATTATCGAAATTAGCGATTATGTCAGGAAGAGCTAATAGCTCAGACTTTATCTCGCTCTCAGGAAGAGAAGAAATTTGATGTTTTGCCTTTTCACACAGTTCGGATGTCTTCTTAATAGAATAACTAATAGCAGATGAGCCTTTTAATATATTTATCAATTCAAGCTTATCTCTTTTTGTTTTATTTCTTTTCCTTATGATTTTGCCGAACGCCTTCTTTTGCCCTGAGCTGCCATTTGCAAGAAAAAATATTATAGGTATTCTATATCTCTTGTTTTTAATATCAATTAACATAGGCTTGCCGGTCATTATTTCTTCACCAATTATATCAATAATATCATCTCTCAATTGATAAGCGACGCCCAGATAATAACCATAATCACTTAATGCCTTGACAATATCTTTTTGCATATCGCCCAATACTGCACCAATTAAAAGTGAGTTTTTAATAAAGATTCCAGTTGTTAAATTTATTAAATCTAAGGCTTCTGTTTCCTGAAGAGGCTTAGCCAAAGAAGACGTCTGTAAATCATAAAACTGCCCAACTGTAATTGCTTGATATGAGTCACTTAAAAGCCCTATTATATTGATTAACTTTTCTATAGAGGCAATATTGCATAACGAAAGTATATGCTTAATGGAAAGATTATGTAGATATTCACCAATAAGAATAGATTCTTTTATGCCATATTTTTTTACGCAACTATCAGCGTTATTGCGTTTAGCCGAATCATCAAGTATATCATCAATCACCAGTGTGGAAAGTTGTAGGAGTTCTACTCCAGCGGCAAAAGGAATGGCAATAGACTCACTAACATCACCTATAGCAGCACCTTTAATAACTAAATATGGCCTAAGTTTAAAACCAATATCGCCAGCAGAAAAGGCAATTCTTTTTTTCAAGGCATTATCTTTGCATGTAATTCTGTCGATAATGGAGGCGATCTCGCCTCCTATTAATCCAGAAATCCTCTCCAACTCAGCAATTACTTTTGGATACATTTCTTGTTTTTATTTTTATCTGTGTCCTCTTTGGCTTGGTCTTAGCCTTTGTCTTTACAGGCACGTTCTCAACGGCCTTATCTTTAAATTTTAATATTAATTGTCCCATTTTTTTAGTCTTTAAATTTTATTACTTGCAGCTCGCGATCGCAATGAGCTGTCAGACACACGTAAAATTTTTTTATGGTCTCGATTTCCACACTATCCTTGTAAAGATAAACCTTTTGCGCATCATCTCTGCTAATTATCCACTCTGACTTATTATTTCTTTTAAAGAAAACAAAATCATTTATATCGCTATGTGGGCCATACACAGAGTTTCTTATTTTTTTATAGTGCTCTGAAAAACAAAAATAGATTTTATTAAAACCCCACTTCTCATGCTCATTGCATATATCCCCCCATATTGGTGTACTAATAACACTTTCATATTCCGCCTTGTTTGGAAAAATCATAATCCTACCCTTCTGGTCACTATTTATATCTTTATATAAGCTGTTTAAAATCCCAAAATAATACTCATAATCGGCCATTGCGTTGGCTAATGGAAATTTCTCGGTATTCCAGACGGCCATAACTGTAGTTGGTTGATAACTAACTGATTTAGTAAGAATATTAGCGTACATCGATTCATTCATAATTACGCCACTTTTGTTTTCTATAGCAACAGTTATCTGTTTAAGTGTTTTATTATTATTATAAAAAAACGACAAGATCGACGGGTCATCGGATAATATTTTTGATAGTAAATCTGTTGCAAACAGCTGTGTTACAGTATGATTATTTCTTGTGAAAGATATAAATTCTTTAAGAGCCTTAGTAAATGCATAACGATAAAATCCCTGTTGAACGTAATATAACAAAAATGCTGTTGGTAGAAACAATAGTATTGATAATGCATTTTGGATGCCTGCGGAACTAACTTTCGGAAGAAAAGAAAAGCCTATAAGTAAAAAGCCTGAAATAAAAATATTTATAACAAAAGGGAAATATAAGTCAATAAATTTCTCACTAAACGGCAGAGTATAAAGCCATTGATAAAATGCATCTTTATTTTTCATTTTACTTATGGCGATAAATAAAATATTTTACAATTTTTACAGCTAAATTAGTGCACATAAGCTAATATTGCTGGAATTTCTTGTTTTTTATGATCTTAAATGCAAATGGCTTATTAACATCACCATTTTCATCAAACTGAATAATGCCAGAAGCACCATGATAATTTTTGATGCTTTTTAATCCTAAGCGTATATAGTCACCAGTAATATCGTTCGATAAGCGCAAAGCCTTTGAAAGCAAAAAAATGGCATCATATCCAACATCTGATGTAATGCCCGGTTTCTTGTTATATTTTTTCTCAAATGCCGACTGAAATCTAGCGACATTGCTATCATTGCTATTTGGTGTCGCGGGAAATGGGTAAATAACATTTTCAGAAGCATTTCCTGCAATTTTTATTATTTGCTCATCTTCCATAGTAACAGTTCCAACAACTTGCTTTACTAAACCCATTTCGACTTTTTGCTTTAGAAATGCTCCTATTTCTTTAGGATATGCCACGATATAAATACAGTCAAATGACAAAGTCTTAAGCTTTGTGATAATATCTTTATAATTTGTACTATTTTGTTCAAAGCTTTCGCATGCTACAACTGAACCAGAACGGCTTAGCAGTTGGCGTTTAAAAACTTCTGCCAAACCATTTCCATATTCATTATTCACATAAGCAATAGCGACTTTTTGAATTTTTAAAGAATCAAACACAAAATCCGCAGCTACTTTTCCTTCCAAGGCATCAGAGTTCCAAATTCGAAAAAAATATGGGCTTATGCCTGATAGTTTTGGGTTGGTTGAACCCGTAGAAAGCAACACTACTTTATTTTTATTCGCAATGGGAGCGATAGCCAATGCCACAGAACTGACACTATTATCAATTATTGCCTGAACATTATCAATATTTATTAATTTTTGCGCAACCGAAACAGCAATTTTAGGATCAGCTTTACTGTCTTCATATATAACCCTAATTAACTTTCCGTTTATTCCTCCAGAATTATTAATTTGCTCAACAGCAAGATCAATACCTTCCTTTGTATTTTTTCCATACACAGCAACGTCTCCACTCAATGGAAGCACTGCGCCAACCTTTATTTCATTCTGTTTTCGTTCTTGTTTTATATTGCAACCAGCCAAAAGGAATAGTTGAACAATTAAAAAAACGATATTTATCTTTTTCATTGCAGCTCAGTTTAGTGCATTAAATATAAATCGTATTTAAGAATTTAAGCTCACAGCTCTTTGTTGTACTCAATTCATTGAGAACTTTTCCAAGCTTCATTCCCACCACTCTGCTCGCAATCATTAAGCATTCCTTTACACGATGCTCAACAATTACCAAGGTAATCCCGAGCCTTTCATTTAATGCTTTTAAATTATCAGCAATAAATTGAATATTCTTCGAAGATAAGCCAGCAAACGGCTCATCAATTAAAATCATCTTTGGCTGATGCAATGTTGCCATCGCCAGTGCCAGCAACTGCCGTTCCCCACCACTAAGCGTCATAGGTGTGCGATTCAGTATTGGAGGCAATACCTTAAATAGCAACAATACGCTTTCTATTCTCTCCTTTAAAAGCCGCCTATCCAGCGTCAAGCCCGCCATCTCCAAATTCTCTTTCACCGTCAATTCCTCAAACAAATTGTTTTTTTGTGGAATATACAGTAAACCCTTTTTCAACAACTCCGCCGTTGGCTTACCAGTAATATTCTCCCCATCAAACACCACCTTACCATCATCCCATTGAGGCAACATCCCATAAATTGCCTTCAGCAAAGTCGATTTTCCGCTACCGTTGCTTCCCGCAAGTAAAACGATGTCACCTTTATTCACCTCCAAAGAAACATTAAACAACACCTGCTTTTTGCCATAACCCGTTGACAGATTTTCGACCTTCAGTATTGCCATAACTCAAATATAAGCCGCCATTACCCTTTTATCCTCACGAAGCGCCGTCATGCTTTCGAATGCAGATAGAATACCTTCATGTAAAAAGAAAATCTTATCAGCGACATCAGCTATAAAATCTGTGTTGTGCTCTATCAGCAAAATGGTTTTGCCAAGCGCCTTCATCTCATGAATAAGCTTTGCGATCTTATTTCGATATTCAGGCTGAACACCTGCGACAGCTTCATCGAGCAAAATCATCTTTGACCCATTGGCAACGCAACAGGCAAGCGTCAGGAGCTTTTGCTGGCCATAAGAAATTTCTCCAGCCAGCGAATGCTTTACATCGTCAAGCTGGTACGTGCTGATAATTTTTTCAGCCTGTTCTGTAAACTGTATAGTGGAGTTTTGAAAAAAACGTTTCGGCAATAAAGCATTGAACCATGTATCCGTCGGGTTATCCTGCATGGCAAGGACGACATTATCAAGCACCGACAGCTTCGTAATCAAACGCAAGTCTTGGAACGTCCTGCCGATACCGTGCCTGTTGATGGCATATGGCTGCTGATGGGCGAGATTTTTTCCGTCGAGCAAAATCTTACCACTTTGTGGCTTTATAAACCCGGTAACGAGATTGAACAGCGTCGTCTTGCCAGCGCCGTTCCCACCCATCAAGGCATAGACCTTCTCGCCCTCCAATGACAGCGAAAGGTCTTTGAAGATCAGCCTCTCCGGCGAATAGCCAAAAGTGAGATTTTGTATTGTAAGCATTACGTCCCTTCTGTGACATTGTTAGCCCTCCCCCAACAAACACGCTTACTGAATTCGTGGCAATTTAAACAAACTTCCGCATTAAATCCACAATATCACCCTACTTAACGCCTTACTCCGTCTTCGATATTTCACCCTTGTCCCCCTCGAACTCCAGCGAGATCGAGTTCATGCAGAAGCGTTTGCCGGTGGGTGGCGGGCCGTCGTCGAAGACGTGGCCGAGGTGGGCGTCGCATCTTCCGCAGAGCACTTCGGTGCGCACCATGCCGTAGGAGCTGTCTTCACGGTAGGTGACGCTGTTTGCCCGTCTCGTTTTCTTCAGTAACTTGCCTTGTGCTGATAAAAAACCATAGAGCGGAGAGAACACGATGAACATTGCTGAAGTCAAGAAGCTGAGCACGAAAGAGCGTCTGGAGGTCATGGAGGTAATCTGGGAGAGCCTCGTGAACGAACCGGAGGAACTCGAAACTCCTGATTGGCACAAGCCGATTCTTCAGGAAAGAAAGCGGCGCATCGAGGCTGGTGAAGTCGGGTTCATTCCGCTATCGGATTTGAAAAAACGCCATTCATAATGAAAACCTATGATGTTTTCATATCGGAAGATGCGCTGATTGATCTGCATAACGGCAAAGACTTTTACAATCGGCAGGAACAGGGCGTTGGCGATTACTTCTGGGATTGCCTCACCTCCGATTTCGAATCACTGACGATCTATGCAGGCGTACACAAGACAGTATCAGGATTTCACAAGATGTACGCAAAACGCTTTCCCTACACGATTTACTATACCATTGCCGAAAGCAAGGCGCTTGTTGCCGCCGTATTGCCTATGCGCAGAAACCCGGACTGGATCAGCGAACAATTGAAAACCCGGCACTGATCAGGTTGTCGCCCTGAACCAGCAGGTTCCCGCTCTCCGGCTCGCTCGCAGACAGCGCGTCAGTCAAGCCACCGCAGAGAGCATCCGTCTGGCTCACAATCACACCATAGTTTCCGCATCCCACAGCACTCCGTCACTTCCGATCCGGCTCGAACTCCAGCGAAATCGAGTTCATGCAGAAGCGTTTGCCGGTGGGTGGCGGGCCGTCGTCGAAGACGTGGCCGAGGTGAGCGTCGCAGCGGCCGCAGAGCACTTCGGTGCGAATCATGCCGTAGGTGGTATCGTCGCGATACCTCACGCTGCCGGGCCGTACCGTTTCGAAAAAGCTCGGCCAGCCGCAGGTGCTGGCGAACTTGGCGTCGGAGCGGAACAAGGCGTTGCCGCAGGCTGCGCAGTAGTAGGTTCCCAACCCTTCGTAATTCCAGTACTTGCCGGTAAATGCCCGCTCGGTTTCGCCAAGACGCGCCACCCGATAGAGTTCGGGTGAAAGCACCTTTTTCCAGACCTCGTTCGGCAGGTCGAGCTTTGTTGTGTCGGTGCGGGAGTAGTAGGGATTTTGCGGATGGGTGGCGTTGCTCATGGCGTTGGCGGGTTTCGGTGGCGAAGGTTTCGGCGAGGCGTGACAGGCGGAGAGCGCTGTCAGCGTCGCGAAGAGGAGAGTGGCGATGCGTTTCATGGCGGTCACGGTTTTTCACCATAACCGCCATGTCAGCGCAAGCGTTCCGGCTATGATTCAGTGGTGGCGCGATACTCCTGCCAGGCTTTCGTGATCTCCTTGCCCGACATGAAGAGAAAGATCGTGGCGGCGATGGTGACAATCGCGCCCGTCCGAAGCGCCACCGGAGTGCCGAAATGCTCCGAGAGGACGCCCATCAGGAGGTTGCCGAAGGGCATAAGACCAAGCAGCACCATCAGATAGATGCTCATGACGCGCCCACGGAAGCGGTCTTCGACGAGGCGCTGCACCGTGCCGGTCATGGTCGCGAATGCCGACAACATGCCGAGGCCCGAGATGAAGAGGCAGCCGAGCGCCAGCGGCAGCCAGGTGGCGAAGGTGAAGGCCAGCAGCCCGAGCGCGAAGGTCAGAATCCCGCCGATCACCATGAGGCTGCCGCGCACCCGTCCGCTCGACACTGAGACCACCACCGTGCCAATCAGCGAGCCAAGTCCAAATGCTGAATAGAGATAGCCCATGCCGTCGGCTCCGATGCCGAACTCACGTTTGGCGACCACCGGCAGCATCGCCATGAACGACCAGCCGAAAATCGAGACGACGGCGACAAAAAGCACGATCGTCCGGATGAGCGGGTGCGTCCAGGCGTAGAGGATGCCGTCGCGGATCGACTGGATCGGATGCTCCGTCGAGGCGGGGCGCGTGGCCGTTTTCGGCAGCTCGATGGCAAGCAGGGCCGCGATGACGGCGATGAAGCTCGCGCCGTTGGCGATGTAGGCGCCGCCAGTGCCGATCCAGGTGATCATGAAACCGGCGAGCACCGGGCCGATCACCCGCGAGGCATTGAAGATCGAGGAGTTCAGCGCGACCGCCACGGGCAGTTGCTTGCGATCCACGATCTCGCTGATGAAGGCCTGGATGGCCGGCGTGGCGACCGCGCTTACGCTGCCGATCAGGAAGGCGAGCACGAGAATGAGGGGAAGCGTCGCCCATCCGAGCAGCACGACCGTACCGAAGATGAAGGAGAGCAGCATCAGCAGCACCTGCGACCAGAGCAGCACCGCCTTGCGGGGATAGCGATCCACGAGCATCCCGCCGAAGAGCGAGAGCAGCAGCGTGGGAATGGTCGAAGCCGCCGCCGCGACGCCCACCCAGAAGGCCGAGCCGGTCATGTCGAACACCAGCCACCCCTGCGCCACGATCTCCAGCCAGGTGCCGATCATCGAAATGATCTGCCCAACGAAGTAGAGACGGAAGTTCCTGCTCGCGAATGGCGGAAACGCGGCGAGAAGTTTCGCTTTCACACCGTCGCCAAACGCCGTGGCGGACGGGTCGTCGTTCGTTTCGGAGGAATCATTGTCGTCAGCGGCAGTGCTCATTGGATGTCGGTCATGCGTGCTGGAATATCAAGGCAGGAGAAAAGGTAGAAAAAAGAACAATCAATGCAATCGGCTTCGATCCGGTGACTCACTTTCGATCCAAAGCTCGCGGCTTTCGGATGTCGAGCGTTTTTCGAGCTTGCGCCACTCCCGGGAGCGCGAAAATAGCTACTGTCAAGGGTGCGCACCCTATACAACCCAGAAAGCAAACAAACAAATCAGAATTAACACCGATAAAAAGTAAATTCGCCCACGGTAAACGGACGCACCTGATCCCACAAGGAAAAGGAGGTCCGCTCGCCGTATCGTTCCTTCATTTTTCTAACAACTGAAAAAGGAGTTTTTCGATGAATGTAGTCAATCCGGAAGCAATCGGCGTCTTCGGGCTTGTGGTGACCGTGTGGGTATTCGGTCTGGAACAGCTCGGATTCGGGATGAACAAGGATACGGATCATGTCAAGCTTGGCAGAAGTCTGGCGAACGTTGCGCTCTGGTTCGGCGGCGTCGCGCAGGTTTTCACGGCGGCATGTCTTTATCTGTTCGACGTGGGAATGCCTCCAGAAATCAGGGTCTATCTGGGAACCATCTTTGCGACCTATGGACTCTTCTGGATCGTCGTGGCCATGCACTTCTACAATCCCGGCGACAAGAAAGTCTACGCCCATTTCTTTCTCGGAATTTTCTTCATGACGGCGCTTTTCAGCTACAAGGCGATCCTGCTCGGCAAGATCTGGCCTCTGGCGACGGTGCTTCTGCTCATCAACGGCCTGACCATCCTCTTGCCGTTCACCTGGTACAAGCCGAATGCGGTCATCACCAAAATCTGCGGCGCGCTGAATGTCGCCATCGGCGTCTGCGCGGTGCCGATCCTCATGCACGCCCTCGGACTCTGACGCCCATGTATGCCCGGGCCGTTCAGCTCATCGAATGGAGCGGCCCGGGAGAACCCGCCTGCGAGCATCTCAACACTTATCATAAAAAAGAATCATTATGCCAGCCATGTGCTGATCATCTCGATGATCTGGCGACGAAGTCGGGCGGGAAGTCAAACGACTTCAGCAGACTCATTCGCCATCGAATCCGGCGGAGGCATCGCGTTCGGGATAACCGGATGCATCGCGCCTGCCGCTGCCGCTCGCTTCGCCATTGACGGAAAATGACGACTGACCGGAACGCTCGCGACCCGTGCTTTCGCTCTTCTCATCCGAGGCTTTGCGTGCCGCCTTCTGAGGGCAGCGATAAAAAAACGGTGAATCCGCATCTGGTTTCATAACGCTATCCTTTTGATTGACACCTCGAAAAATTCATGGCGCTGTCCGAAATCACTACCTTGCTGCGCTCGGATCGTTCAGTCATTGCCCGGCAGGTTCATTTCTTATGAAAAAAACTGTCTCCGGGAATTTTTTCGTACGCAGAGACTTATTTTCATATATGGTGATCTGCAATCGCTTGCAGGGTCGATCCATTGTTTCACATAACCAAGAACACACTGCCATGAGCGCTCACATTTATAAGAAACTCGAAATCGTCGGCTCCTCTCCAACCAGCATTGAAGAGGCCGTCAACAACGCCGTCGCAAAAGCCGCCGAGACCATTCGGCATATCCGCTGGGTCGAGCTGGTCGAAACCCGCTGCCACGTCGAAGAGCAGAAGATCGCCTACTGGCAGGTCACCTGCAAAATCGGCTTCACCCTCGACGAGAAGTAAGCCGGAAGTCATTTGTACTAAAGGTTGGGGCGGTTCGTGAACCGCCCCTTGCTATTTTGCACATGAGACTTATGAAACATGCAGGACGTATGGGTCTGATAAGGCGCGATCATGATTCAGTACCAGTCACCGAATTCCCCCATTCAATCCATCATTCTCTTACAGCGAGTGCGTGTAGTTCATCGACCAGTTGACCTGGCTGTGCGCGTTCTCGACGCCATCGCCATTGATTGCCGTCACTTTCGGCACCAGGCTCAACGCGGCGGCAACCGATGACTTGTCGCTCAGGCGGTAGCCGAAGCCGCAGGTGTAGTGGTTTTTGGTGATCGCCGGGAAGAGCGGATTGAGGTACTGATCCGGAATCGGGTTGGTCGAGAAGCTCGCTCCCGCACGCAGGGCAAGCTTTTTGGAGGCCATGTACTGCATGCCGACTGACCAGACCGTCTGATCCTTCCAGTTCTGCTTCATCGTCACGTCGAGGTTCTGCCCGGCAAATCCACTCGAATCATCGGCGATGAAGGTCATCGAGAACTTGTCCATGACGCTCGACCAGTCGATGAACTTCACGTCACTGGCGATCAATAGCTTGTCTGAAGCCTGGTATGCGAAACCCAGAGCTGCCGTTGCCGGCCATTCGAAATCGCGAACCTTGATCTTGCCGGTAAGCGTTTGCTCAGGAAAATTCCCGGCAAATGACATCTTCGCATTACTGGTCTCAAGATCAGAAAGTTTGGTTTGGGTATGAACGCTAGCTCCGATGGTTAGTTGTTTACTGACTTTTTGGGTGAAGCCAAACTTCAGGCCCGTGCCGAATCCTTTGGCCTCTCCGATCCACGGTGAGTTATTCGAAAAGTCAAACCGAGCATAATGGATAATTGCGCCACCGCCAACCATGCTTGCAAGAGAACCTGCCATATTTCCACCAATAGAACCATTGGTGCCATTCATGATTTTCGACAAATGATCGCCGTCCATATCCATCTGCAAATCCATGCTTGCCATCACGACATCGAAGGATGCTGCAACAGTTGTCTCGTTCGTCAGGTGGTAGGCCACCGGAAACATAAGACGGGCCACGCCAACCTCGCTTCGGATAGTCTGTCCGCTCATAGGATTAAAACCTCCACCTGGCCAAGCTTGACCCATGGAGAATAACGATGAATTTTTTCCGAAATCAGTCCCCATACCGCCCTGCGCGATCATTGCCGCGCCCCAACTGATGCGGCCATCGCGGCGCATGTAGGAGAGCGACGGCATGTAGAAGGCATTGGCGACCGAGTCCTCCTTGTTGCCGCCGACCGTCATATCGACGTCGGGGTGCAACGCACGGATACCGAAACCGATCTCGGCGTCGCCCTCTTTCATGAAGCCGAGCGTTGCGGGGTTGTTCATCGCGGCTGAGTTCCCGGTGTCGTAGGCCGAGCCGGTACCGCCCATCGCGAGGGATTTGGAACCGTAGCCTTCGAGGTTCATGCCGTTGGTGGCGAAAGCGGGGGTGGCTCCGAGGAGTACGAGGAGGGCCACGGCAGAACAGGTGGTTTTACGAATCATGATGTCGTGTGTTGATGTTTGATGCTTGCGGCCAACCCGATCCTCGTGACCCCGACAGCCCCATGGAGGCGGGCAACCGCCGGTCGATCACGAAGGATATGAGGAAAAGCCGGGTTGAGACAATCCGGTGAACCCGGTTCACGCCGGCTAACCTTCACGCATCACGAATCAAAGAATCGGGAAGCGCCAGATAATCCGGTTCAGCGAGGCTGGCCTCTACGGCCTGCCATACAACTTCTTTTCCGTAACCGCCGACTGTCAGAGTGAAGAGGCAAATAGGCAACAAACGTAAACAACATCAATCAGACGGAAATGTGATATATGACTATATAACTAATGCAATATATGGCGATACTACCAATTCTCCAACGCCTGCCGGATAAACAAAGCACTATTCCATAAAAAAAGCGGACATTGCTGCCCGCTTTTTTATGTATGTAGAAGGGATTCTCGAGCTTACGACTCCGAGGAGTACAGCTCCGGCGCAAGTTCCCAGTGCTCGGGAGACATCCAGAGCGTCGAAAGCAAGAGCTCGCGGATGTGCGTGAACTCCTTGGGCAGCCGGTCATAGAGCCGCTCCAGCAGCTCCTCGTGCGAGAACAGCTCTTGCTTCCACGCCTCGCGGTCGATTGACATGAGTTTCGTGAACTGCTCCCTTGTGAATCCATCCAGCCCACGCCAGTCGAGCGATTCGTATCTCGGCATCCATCCAAGCGGGCTTTCCACCGCGCCGGAACGTCCGTGCACGCGCCCCATCATCCACTTGAGCACCCGCATGTTGTCGCCGAAGCCGGGCCAGATGAACTTGCCGTGCTCATCCTTGCGGAACCAGTTGACCACGAAAATCCTCGGCGGATCGGAGAGCGTCCGCCCGACGTGCAGCCAGTGGTTGAAGTAGTCGCCCATATGATAGCCGCAGAATGGCAGCATCGCGAAGGGATCGCGCCGGACGTCGCCCACCTTGCCTGCGGCGGCGGCGGTCTTTTCCGACCCCATCGTCGCGGCCATGTAGACGCCGTAATACCAGTTCGAGGACTGGTAAACCAGCGGAATGGTATCGCCACGGCGTCCGCCGAAAATGAAGGCCGAGATCGGCACCCCTTCCGCGTCTTCCCAGGCGGGATCGATCACCGGGCACTGGCTGGCCGGAGCCGTGAAACGGGCGTTCGGATGGGCCGCCGACCTGCCGCAGTCGGGAATCCAGGGTTTGCCCTGCCAGTCGATGAGGTAGTCAGGAGGTGTATCGGTCATCCCCTCCCACCAGACATCGCCGTCGGGCGTCAGCGCCACGTTGGTGAAGATGCAGTTGGCGTAGAGCGAGGCCATCGCATTCGGGTTGCTCTTCACCGAAGTGCCAGGCGCCACGCCGAAAAAGCCGTACTCAGGGTTGATGGCGTGCAGCCGTCCATCCTTGCCCTTTTTGATCCAGGCGATATCGTCGCCTATCGTGGTGATTTTCCACCCCTCCATCTCGACCGGCGGAATCATCATGGCGAAGTTGGTCTTGCCGCAGGCGCTTGGGAAGGCCGCCGCGACGTAATCCTTCTCACCCTCCGGCGACTCGACGCCGAGAATGAGCATGTGCTCGGCGAGCCACCCCTCGTCACGCGCCATCGAGGAGGCGATGCGCAGGGCGAAGCACTTCTTGCCAAGCAAAGCGTTGCCGCCATAGCCGCTGCCGAAGGAGACGATGGAGCGATCCTCGGGATAATGCACGATGTACTTGGTATCGTTGCATGGCCACGCCACATCTTTTTGTCCGGGCGCAAGCGGCGCGCCGACCGAGTGCAGGCAGGGCACGAACTCCGACTCCTCGTCAAGCAGTTCCAGCACCTTGCTGCCCATGCGGGTCATGATGCGCATGTTGGTGACGACATAGGGGGAGTCGGTGATCTCGACGCCGATGTGCGCGATATGCGAGCCGAGCGGCCCCATGCTGAAGGGAATCACATACATGGTGCGCCCCTTCATGCAGCCGCTGAAGAGCTTTTTCAGCGTCGCCTTCATCTCTTTCGGAGCGACCCAGTTGTTGGTCGGCCCGGCGTCCTGGCGGCGAATGCTGCAAATGAAGGTGCGATCCTCGACCCTGGCCACGTCGCTCGGATCGGAACGGCAGAGATAGCTGTTCGGGCGCTTCTCTTCCGAAAGCTTGATGAATGTGCCGCTCGCGACCATCTCCCCGCACAGGCGGTCGTACTCTTCGACGGAACCATCACACCAGTAAACCGAATCAGGCTGACACAGCGCGACAGTCTCTTTGACCCACTGAAGCAACTTCAGGTTGCTGACCCAGGCAGGAGCATTGATTTCCATGGATTCCATAATTACTGATTATTGAATATTGAGGGTATTGACGCAATAAAAAAGTGCCTGAAACAGCACGCCCCGGCTGGGTTGTCCGCCGGGGCATCTGAAATAAGGGGTATTTACCATCGTCCGAACCAAAATCATGGCACGGAAACCGGGCTTGATCATTATCTGACAGCCTTTGCGCTTAAGGCCGTCCTGATGATCTGCTCGAACTCGGCCCTGCTTCTCGGCCCGACAATCACGCCGGTCAAGCGGCCCGACGCATCGACGACAAAGGTGGTCGGAATGCCGGTGATGCCGCCATCGACGTAGCCGTTGAAGGCCCGGATCAGCTCAGGCGTGGCCATCAGCACCGGCCAGGTCATGCCGTTCTGTTTCATGAAGTTCTTCACGTTCGGCACCTTCTCGTTGACCGCGATACCGACAAAGGTGAAGCCTTTGGACTCCCATGCTCGCTGAATCTGCACCATATCGGGAATCTCCGACCGGCAGGGCGGGCACCAGGTGGCGAAGAAGTTGACGATGTACGCCTTGCCCTTGAGCGAGGAGGAGGAGAACGGTCTGCCCTCTACGGTCACTCCCGAAAAAGTGGGCGCGGGTGCAGAAGCGGCGATTGCCTGAGCGGAAAAAGTGAGCGATGCGGCAAAAACCATGAGCGCGGCCATGAGCGCGGCAAAAGGTGCGGTGATTCTTTTCATAACGGTGCTTTGAGTGACGTTTATCAGTTACAAATGTAGTAATCAGGAATGGCTTTTCAGTTGAATAATAATACGAGAATCCCTGATAATACCGTAATCCCCGATTTTTTCACCCATTTTCTGCCCCTGATAATTCTTTGTGTTTTGAGAACAAATAAGCTATATTTCGTCTCGAATTTTCCTGCCCTCGGGCGGGAAGAGCCGTATCAAGCCACCTTAGCTCAGCTGGTAGAGCAACTGTTTCGTAAATAGTAGGTCGTGGGTTCAAGTCCCTCAGGTGGCTCGCTTACGCCGAGAACCCGAGCCGGGTAACCGGAAAAGAGCCTGAATGCGGAGTTGAACGGCTCCGGTGACAAACGTTTGATTGCAACCAAAATCCTATACTGAAACCATGCAAGAAGGTAAGATTTCCCAGATCATCGGCCCTGTCGTTGACGTTGATTTTGCTGAAGGCCAGCTTCCGTCCATCCTCGATGCCCTCACGGTCACCCGTCAGGATGGTTCGAAACTGGTTCTCGAAACCCAGCAGCACCTCGGTGAAGAGCGCGTCCGCGCTATCGCCATGGAAGGCACTGACGGCCTGGTCAGGGGCATGAGCGCCGTCAACACCGGCAGGCCGATCCAGGTACCGGTCGGCGGAGAGGTGCTCGGCAGAATGCTGAACGTTGTCGGCGACCCCATCGATGGCAAAGGCCCCGTCCCCGCGAAGAAAACATACTCTATCCACCGCACCGCACCGAAATTCGATGAGCTTTCGACCAAAGCCGAGATGTTCGAAACCGGCATCAAGGTTATCGACCTTCTGGAGCCATACTCCCGCGGCGGCAAAACTGGTCTGTTCGGCGGCGCAGGCGTCGGCAAGACCGTGCTCATCATGGAGCTGATCAACAATATCGCCAAGCAGCAGTCCGGTTACTCAGTATTCGCCGGTGTCGGCGAGCGCACCCGTGAAGGAAACGACCTCTGGCACGAAATGATGGAGTCGGGCGTTATCGACAAGACCGCGCTTGTGTTCGGCCAGATGAACGAGCCGCCCGGAGCACGCGCCCGCGTCGCCCTGACCGGCCTCAGCATCGCCGAGTACTTCCGTGACGAAGAGGGGCGCGACGTGCTGCTCTTCATCGACAACATCTTCCGCTTTACCCAGGCGGGTTCCGAAGTCTCCGCTCTTCTCGGACGTATGCCGAGCGCCGTGGGCTACCAGCCGACCCTCAGCACTGAGATGGGTGAGCTTCAGGACAGGATCACCTCCACCAAGAAAGGTTCGGTCACTTCCGTGCAGGCTATCTATGTCCCTGCCGATGACCTTACCGACCCGGCTCCGGCCACCGCATTCACCCACCTCGACGCCACGACCGTGCTTTCACGTCAGATCGCCGAGCTTGGTATCTATCCGGCTGTGGACCCGCTCGACTCGACCTCGCGAATCCTCGATCCGAACGTTGTCGGCGCCGATCACTACAACACCGCGCAGGCCGTCAAACAGATTCTCCAGCGCTACAAAGACTTGCAGGACATCATCGCCATTCTTGGCATGGATGAGCTGAGCGACGACGACAAGCTTGTCGTTTCCCGCGCCCGCAAGGTGCAGCGCTTCCTGTCGCAGCCCTTCTTCGTGGCCGAGGCCTTCACCGGTCTTGCCGGCAAGTACGTCAAGCTCGAAGACTCCATCAGAGGCTTCAAGGAGATCATCGAAGGCCGTCACGACAACCTTCCCGAAGCTGCCTTCTACCTGGTCGGCACCATCGAAGAGGCGATTGCAAAAGCTAAAACGCTCTAAACCCACGGCAAGACATGGCAAGTTCAGATAAAGCCTTCAAGCTCGATATCGTCACGCCGCAGAAGCTTTTCTTTTCGGGAGAGGTGACCAGCGTCATCGCACCCGGCCTGGACGGACTGTTTCAGGTGATGAAAGGACACGCACCACTTCTGGCCGCGCTCAAGAGCGGCAAAGTGAGGCTCTCACTCGCTGACCGCTCCGAGAACTCGTTACAGATCGAGGGCGGATTCTTCGAAGTGAGCGCAAACAAGGCGATTCTCCTGACCGAGGACGTCGCCTGATTCACGGCGTCGCAACATCATTAAAAACATCAGCAGTACTGAAATGTGCTGCTGGTGTTTTTTGCTTTCATGAAAACTCTGATCCCCAAAGCGCTCCGCAGGGGAGAGGTCATCGGCCTGATCTCGCCATCTTCGACCTGCGCCGAGCCTGAAAAAATCGACCGTGCCGTCACCTACCTCGAGCACTGCGGCTACAGGGTCAAGACCTCGCTGTACCTGAACCGCTCCGAGCACGACCCGCTTCACACCGACCGCTACAAGCTGCACGATATCCATCAGATGTTCGCCGACCGCGACGTCCGCGCTATCTTCTGCCTGCGCGGCGGAGCCGGAGCCACGCGAATTCTCGACAGGATCGATTACGGCCTCATCGCCGCCAATCCGAAAATCCTCGTTGGCTACTCCGACATCACGGCGCTCTCGCTCGCGGTATACCGGAAAACAGGCCTCGTCAACTTTTCCGGCCCGATGGCCGCCACGGAGCTGTTCGCGCCGAGCGGGTACACCGAAGAGCACTTCTGGGGAATGCTGACCGATGCCGCCTACTCGAAGAAGCTCACCAATTTCAGCGGTCACGAGATCGGTTGCATCCGGCCCGGAGCCGTCACCGGGCGGCTGATCGGCGGCAATCTTTCGGTGCTCTCCTCGCTGGTGGGAACGCCCTACCTGCCCTCGTTCAGCGGCAGCCTCCTTTTCACCGAGGATGTCAACGAACCGGCCTACCGGATCGACCGGATGCTTTCGCACCTCTTCAACGCTGGTCTGGCGCAGAAGTGCCGCGGCCTCATGTTCGGCCAGTTTAGCAGGAATCCCGCCGACGAAAACCGCGATTACCGCTTCAGCAAGATTTTCACCTACTACGCTAACAGAATGCACGATGGCGCTCCAGTGATGACGGGTCTCTCCTACGGCCATATCACCGAGCTGATGACCCTGCCGGTCGGCGCGAGATGCCGTCTGGAGATTTCACCGGAACGATTCTCATTCGGCTCTGCGGAAATGGTCGTTTCACCGTGAAACAGATTTGCTGAATAGCCTTCCGCTTTATAAATTTCGATATATATCACACATAAACGATACATGAAATCATGATCCGGCTGAGTGCGGATAACAGTTCCGATACCAGGCAAGAAGAGCTTGTCGCCGGTGTCGATACCCTCGACGCCTGGCGCGTGGTGCTTTTCAATGACGACGTCCACACCTTCGACGAGGTGATCTTCCAGATCATCAAGGCGGTTCGTTGTACGAGGTCGATCGCGGAAAAGCACACCTGGGAGGTACATACCAAAGGGCGCTCGATTGTCTATGCCGGTGAAATGTCAAACTGCGTCCGCGTCAGCGCCGTCCTCGAAGAGATTGCCCTGAAAACGGAAATCCAGACAGGGTAGCGCTTTCGTGACAACGTTGCTTCAACAAACGGCCAATCTCAGGCAACTCTTTTTTTGACCTCGTTACACTGTGAGTATACCAGTTTTTTAATCTGAATCTTGCCTGCCATGGAGAGTTCGCCGATTTTCTTGAATTTGCTGATCATTGTGGGTGGTCTGAGCTGGATAACGCTCTACGGTGAAGCTGTGCGCGTGGGGTTGCGTGACAAAAGTTATGCCATTCCGCTCTGGGCTATCGGCCTCAACTTTTCATGGGCGGTGATATACACGATTTTTGCAGGCAGGCTCGAAGGCCCGTCGCATCAGGTCGTGCTCACCTCCGTCCGGTTAGTGCTCGATATTTTAATCTTTTACACCTGGTTCAGGTTTGGCGTCAAGCACTTCCCCTCAAATCCGGGTGAACAGTGGTTCGTGCAGTGGAGTCTGCTGGTGATCGCGGTTTGCTTTATCCTGCAGGGCGGGGTCATCCTGCAATTCGGACTTTATTCGAGCCTTGCTTATATGGCGTTCCTGCAGAACCTCGCGATGTCGCTTCTCTTCATCGCCATGCTGGCCCGCAGAAAACGCCGGAAGGCTCAAAGCATGGTCATCGCTTATGCAAAGCTGACCGGCTCGCTCGCGCCGACCATCCTTTACGGCGTTCTGGGCACTGCATTGTTTCATGGCCCGAACTACCTGCTGCTTGTGATTGGCATCCTGAGCTGCCTGTTCGATCTGATCTATATCTCGCTGCTCAGTAAAGCCAAACCATATGAAAAGAAGGAACAGACAACCACGATAATCCAGCGAAATATGACCGGCGGTGAATTCGATGCATTTCGAGTCTGATTCCTTCCGCAATAACTGACAGCATAGACGTCGAGAACAATCCTGAATCTCCTGTAATTCTGAACTGTAGGGGCGGCTCTTGTGGCCGCCCTTTTGCGTAATAGCGATGATGGTGTTTCAACGATAATCCACGCAGATCGTCGAAGGCCGATAGATTATGAGGACGGGCACAAGACCCGTCCCTACAAGAGCATGGCAGGATTATTTCCGGGATAATCATGTTCAATGTTCGTCTGAGGTATCGTGCCGGTTTCTTGCGCATCAATACTCCCCCTCAAACATCGGATGCACCCACAGGAACTCGTTGCGCTTGTTCTGCACCCGAATCAGGCCGCCGAAACTCGGGTCTTTCTCCTTCAGCCATGTGTGCAACTGCCGCAGGACAGCTCCCTGCGCCCGAATCGCCTCGCCGCGTTCCAGCTCCGGCGCGTCGCTGCGGCCCAACCACTCCGCAGTTTTCTCCGATGCGCTTGCTTTCATCGTTAAAAAACGTTTTTGATAGCACCTGCCGAACCCCCCAAGCGAATGTCCTTGGCATCAATCAAAAAACTTCATTGAAAAGAAAACTCAACAATACAACTGTCCTGAAAGCAATATTTGTACGGTCTCGAACTCGGGTTCTGCGGGGACGAAGCAAGTTTTTTAAAAAAAAATGCCGCAATTTTTTTTGCTTTTGAAAGCCACTTACGCTTGCCGCCTCAGTTATCGTGCGTTCTCCTTTTCCAGCTAACGTCATGCGGATAAACGCAATTGTCAGGAAATGGGTTTAATCCCGTACCAAGAACTCTTCCACTTACCCAGTTCTAATGGCATACTTAATATTTCGAAGTCAACTGATTCTTTTGGTAAATACTCTCTGTTGACTAACCAATCAATCGTAGTACTCAAGCTCCTGCTTGCCTTAAGTTTTTCTAAAAAATGCCCAACTTTGATTATTGGTATTTCATCTGATTGAACATCATAATGGCCTATCCAATTCATAGATCCAACGGCGACCACTAATCGGTAACTTTTGTCAATATTAAGAACATCACTCAATAAGCATTTATCATTATTCTGAAATTTTCTTAAAATAAGCCGTGCTTGCGATACGCCCTTTTCCAAGTCTTTCGATTTTTCGATCACCTCTCTTATTTCTGCCGGCTCAATGAACCATTTTAACTCAAACGCAATACATGTCTTATTGTTCCGATCAATAATAGCTAAGTCAAGATCAGTATCTCCTATATTCCCGCTTTTGAAATCGTAGCCAAAAGAGGAAATTTCACTGATTATCTTTTCTCGAAGAATCCCCTCTTTTTGTTGTGTTAATTTTGAATAAATGGTTCTATCTTCCTCAATCTGATTGAGTAACACACAAAGATTTCGCTCAGCATTTGAATTAAGAAAAATAAATGGCGATAAAGCATAATATTTATTTTTAAGATCAATTATTGGCTGAATAGCTATATCCGGTGCTCGAACACCAACCTCTCCAAAAGTAAGATACCTTAATACATTTTTAACTGAATCTGCTTTAATGCCCGTATATCTTGACAATCTTGTATTAAGCTCGAGCGTTTCTACAACCCATACGGCATCGGGATACCCAAGCCCCTTCATTCCATTTATTGCCAACCATGTCCGAGTAGTAAAACGACCATATAAGATAGCCTGTAACGCTATATAAACCTTTTTAAACTCGCCAAACGAGAAGTGACTACAGGCCCAATCTTCTGGCAGATTGTAGCGATTATCTATAACTGTCGAGTACTGCTTGATAAGGTATTTAGCTAGCCTTGGATTTAAATTTAATTTAAAATTATGTTCTGAGAAAGCTACATTCGCCATTAACTCATCAATGATTTCGTCTTGATTAAGTACTTTATCTGCATAAATGCCATCCTTTCTTATTAATCGATTATATGCTTCATATTCTAGCCTCCACTTTCTCCAGTCACTTGTATCTAAAACTTCCTCGCTCAAATACAGCGATATTTTCCCCTTTCTCCATAAAGGAAACACTGAACAAAAAAGATCGTACACTTTTGCCCTATGAATCCATTCATAACCCCATTTATAATGGTCATCCACAACCGTCTTGTTGATCGGTTCAGCAGCTCTGGTATTGAAATAATATATCGACCTGATTGGATGAGTGAGAGCATTCATCAATACGTCAATATGAACATGAATTTGCTCTGATGAATGCTTATCTATATATAGCATTTTTAGATATTGGTCTTCCATAACGGAGAGAATAGTCCACATACTTTGTGAATACGGAATATTCAAAAGAGCATTATGATTAAACTCCTTATCAATTTCACGCTCTCTATCATTAATCGGATCGGATGTCATTTTCTTGCTTAATATTGATTCTCTGGTTTCCGTACAGGCCACCTCACGCAAAATTTGAATCGGCAGCTTCCATCGAAAAAAACGATAACGTCAAATTTATAAACGTCTTATCAACTCAATACCTTTTTTCCCCTTTGGTGTTTTACGGCTTACGCTCCATCTATCGGAATAATTTCTGAAAAATTAGCGGCAAGAGCAAGAGGACGGCCACGAGAGCCGTCCCTACAGTCGAGAATTCATTGTATTCGAGGAGAAAAGTGGCAATGGGAACCGTTATGAATCCTCGTCATTGTGAGCCATCCCGACTCGTCGGGACACGATGCCGCATACGAACCTTGAACATGATTATCATGAAAAAATCCTGTCATTCTCTTGTAGGGACGGGTCTTGTGCCCGTCCTCTTCCTCTGTCATTGCGAGGAGCGTAGCGACGTGGCAATCCATGCGGAATCAGCGGAAAGCGTGAAGATGGATCGCCACGTCCCGACAGGTCGGGACTCGCGATGACGAATCGTCAGCATTCGAGGGGCAAAATGAGACGATCACCTGACCGTCACGCAACCGGGAAAAAACATCTACAAAAGCAGGTGGGTGAAAAACCTGATGCCGTAACGCTTCAGCGCCCGAGCTGCTTTTTTATCTCCTCCGCCGTCCGCTCGTCCGCCGGGGTGACGACGATTCTCGACGGAATCGAATCGTACATCTCCCTGAATTTCTTCACGCACTCCGGCGAGGCGAAATAAATCTCGTCGATGAAATCGAGGTCGATGGCTTCGACGTGATCCTGTGCGCCGTGCACGTAAACCGCCAGCGGCGTGACCTCGTTGCCGCCTTCGCGCAGTTGCCCGGCGACCAGCTCATCGACGTGCTCCGCGCCCGGCAGCAGAATGCGCTGGCCCGTCAGCCCCTGTTGCCTCAGCATCTCGCCGATGCTGGTCGGCGTTTCCCCTTCGAGTCGGCAATCGGCAATGATGCCGTATTCCTGAAGCTCCGTCGCCGCCGAGCGGTTCGAGGCGCAGATAGTCAAATGCGCCAGGTGACGGACGTCGCGGCCATGCTCGAAGAGATATTTGAAAAAGTAGCGCACGGAGAAGCGATTCAGGAAGAAAAGCACCGAGAACTGGTCGATCCCCTCGATGCTGGCTTTCACCGCGCCGAGGTCAGCGCCCGCCACCTGCTGGCATGGAAAGGGCACGGTGATGTAGTCGGCTGGCGTATATTTTTTCGGTGCTTCGCCGGTCATGAGCACCTTCTTTTTACGCGAATACCAGTTGCTCTCGATGAACTGGCTGATGCTGTCGCCGATGATGAGCAGCGCCGGGGAATAGACCGCCCTGTCGCGCTTGCGGAACTCGTCGAGCGTGCTGGTAAAGATGCGCTGGTTGTAGCGGGTGGCGTTCTGAACCACGGCCACCATCGTCTCGCCGCTTCGCCCTTTGGCCGCCACCGCGTCGAGCACGTCGTGCACCGAGGAGGCGACCATGTAATAGACGATGGTGTCGGTGTCGGGAGCCTGAATCTTGCTGATCGGGTGGCCGGTGCAGAAGGCCACCGACGAGGAGACCTTGCGCATGGTCAGCGGAATTTCGGTGTAGGCGCTCGCGCCGTGCGCCGCCGTGATGCCGGGAATGATCTCGTACTCGATGCCGTGCTGGCGCAACGTGTCGATCTCCTCGCCGCCACGCCCGAAGATGAAGGGGTCGCCGCCCTTCAGCCGGACGACCGTGCGCCCCATGAGCGCATGGCGAACGATCTCCTGGTTGATCTCCTCCTGCTCGAAGTGGTGGCTGTCCTTGCGCTTGCCGGTGTAAATCTTCTCGGCCCTGTAGGGTTCGAGCATCTGCGGCAGCACCAGGTCGTCGAAGAGGATCACATCAGCCTCGCGCAGCGCCCGGTCGGCCTTGAGCGTCAGCAGCTCTGGATCGCCCGGCCCCGCGCCCGCGATATAGACGTAGCCTTTCCTCACCGGATTCGGTGACGGAGATGGTTCTGTGTGAGTTGAATCGGTCATTGCGGATACTTCCTTGCGAAATTACGAATTGCTATCCGGCCAGGTCTCGTTGACGAACTCCCGGAGGCGGTTGCGCCACTCCACGGACTTCTTGACATTCTGGCCGTTGGAGGAGACCGCGACGGTCATCTCGCCCTTTTTGATGATCGCCGGAGAGATGAAGCCGGAAAGCTCGCGGTTATCGACGACGTTCACCAGAATGCCCCGCGCCTCGGCGTCGTCGCGGACGCGGCGGTTGACCTCCTCGATGTTCGTGCTGGCGTACACGAGGAACGCGCCGTCGAGGGCTGAGGGATCGTACTCCTTGTAGACTTCCGTGAACCCCTTGCCTTTGAGTTCGTCGATGATTTCGGGCGAGACGATGGTGATATTCCGGGTATACTTCTCGATGGTCTGAATCTTGTGCAGGGCGATCTTGCCTCCGCCGACGAAGAGAATCTTCTTGTTGTCCACCCGGATGTTGAGCGGCAGAAACACTTTCATAGAACGTATGTTTTTGTCATGACATGAACATGCGAAAGAATGAGGCCGTTCCGCAGGGTCATGAAGATAATGAAGATGAGGCGTAAATGCAGGATAACGTCCTTGATTTATCGGCGTGGGTTATCCGTTGTCGAGCAGACTGTCGATTTTTTTTCTGTCATTGCGAGGAGCATAGCGACGTGGCAATCCATCTTACTGAATTCACACATGGATTGCTTCTCCCGACAAGTCGGGATCGCAATGACGAAGCGTAGAAGTGTATTCCAGGTGAATAAGGTGCGTGCTTCCTTCAAATCCGACACTTTGCGAGGATCAATACGCATCATCGATTGACGGAAATGTTCGTCCGATACCCGGAAAAATCATCCTTCACGCGAAAGGCCGCGGCATACAATCCGCGGCCTTTGAATCTTCTGGAAAATCCGTCACTCCAGCCAGCCTTATCACTCCTGCGTCTTGACGGCGATGGCGGTCTTGAGCAGCATGGTCAGCACCAGCAGGCCGATGGCCCAGATGCCGAGCGTGACCGAAATTTCGGTGGCCGTCGGCATGTAATCGACAATCGCTTCGAGCGGCGTCGGCACGAAACCGCCAAAGATCAGGCCGACCCCCTTGTCGATCCAGATCGAGACCACCAGGCCGATGCAGGCGGCAATCAGGACGCCGTTCTTGCGGCGAAGCGGCGGCGAGAGCAGCACACCCACCGAGATGATGCCGGTGATGAGCGAGAACCACATGAAAGGCACCAGCGGAGCATGGCCTTCGAGACCGAAGAAGAGGTACTGAAAGCTGTGCTTGTGCGCCGGGATGTTGCTGTAGAAGGCCGTGAAGAACTCGGTGCCGAGGAAAAAGAGGTTGGCCAGCCCGGCGTAGGAGCTGAGGACGGCTAGCTTGAGGCGCGGCTCCTGGCCTGCGTCGAAATTGGCAACCTTCTTCAAAATGAAGGTGATCAGGATCAGAATGGCCGTACCGGCGGCAAATGCCGAGGCGAGGAAGCGCGGGGCGAGCACGGCGGTGAGCCAGAGGTGGCGGCCCGGCAGACCGGCGAAGAGGAACGCCGTCACCGTGTGGATGCTGAAGGCCCACGGAATCGAAATGTAGATCAGCGCCTTCACCCACGGCGCGGGAGCCACGCCCTTGCGTTCTGCGCCGAGCACGGCCCAGCCGCTGACGAGGTTCAGCAGCAGGTAGCCGTTGAGCACCATGACGTCCCAGAAGACCATCGAGTGGGGCGATGGGTAAAGCAGCACATTGAGCACGCGGTCTGGGCGGCCCATGTCGGCCAGAATGAAGAGCATGCACATCAGCGCCGCCGAAACGGCTAGGAACTCGCCGACGATGACAATCTTCGAGAATGCCTTCTGGTTGTGCAGATAGTAGGGAAGCACCAGCATCACAGCCGAGGCGGCGACCCCGACCAGAAAGGTGAACTGGGCGATATAGACGCCCCAGCTTATGTCACGGCCCATGCCGGTGACGCCGAGACCGATGGTCATCTGGCGGGCGTACGCCGTCACTCCAAGCCCGATGACGACGAGCAGGAAGGCTACCCAGGTCCAGTAGCCGCGGCCTCCTTTGAGCGCTTTCTCGATCATGGCTTATGGTTAGATGATGTAAAAGACTGACGGCAGCGTGCCGAGTTCCGGCTTGCGCTGCATGGTTTCGTTCGAGGCGAGCATCTTGCGGATCTCCGAATTCGGATCGTTCAGATCGCCAAAGCTGAGCGCTTTTTCGGGGCATGAGACGACGCAGGCCGGAAGCTCGCCCTTGACGAGCCGCTCCGAGCAGAAGTTGCACTTCTCGACCACGCCACGCATCCTCGTTGGATAGGCAGTGCTCAGCTCCTTGATTTGCGGACGCGGGTCTTCCCAGTTGAAGCTGCGCGAGCCGTAGGGGCAGGCGGCCATGCAGAAGCGGCAGCCGATGCAGCGGTGGTAGTCGATGGAGACGATGCCGTCCCAGCGCTTGAAGGTCGCCTCGGTCGGGCAGGCCTTGGTGCAGGGCGGCTCGGTGCAGTGGTTGCAGAGCGTCAGTACCTGGCGTTCGAGCACTTCGGGACTCTGGAACTGCGTGCTGGCGGTCGGGAAGGCATTCTCGTAGCCGCTCTTCCATATCCACTTCACCTCGCTCTTCGTGTGGCCGAAATCCGGCACGTTGTGATCGTGGTGGCAGCGGACGATGCACTCGGTGCAGTTGCCGAGGCACTTGCGGGTATCGATCAGCATCCCCCAGCGCACCTTGCCGGGCACGGGAGCATCGGTAAAACTCGACATATCGGTCTGTTCGAGCGCGAAGGCCGGGATAAGACCCGCGGCGGCGCCCAGACCGGCAAGAGCGCCCAGCCCTGCTTTCTTCAGAAATTCTCTGCGATTTTGACTCATTGCGGCACCTCCATCGGCGACAGATGACAGTTCCAGCATGTCGGCTTGACATTGGCATACTCGTGACACATAAAACAGAACATCGGGTTCGAGCCGTGGCAACCCATGCAGGTGTTCAGGCTCTTGTCGAAGTGCGCGCCTTCGGGATTGACGAAGGTGCGATTTCCCTTGCGCACCGAATCCTTGCGCCACTTGTCGAGCACCTGCATATGGTGCGCCCGCATGTACTCGGTCGGCATGATGCACTTCGCGCTGTCCACCGGCGCGGCTTTAGCGGGCGACGCGGCGGCGGGCGCGACGGCATCGGCGGCGATGGCCTGAGCCGAGCCGCGGTGACCGGCCTGCATGAAGAACCATGCGGCCACGAAAACGGTCAGACCTGCCGCAAGGGCGACCAGAAATTGACTGAACTTATTCATCGTCGTCATCCTCCCCGAATCCGGCCATCGGATTCTCTCTCAGGTCTTCGGTTCTTTTCTTTTCTCCCTTCATGACGAGGGCGTTGCCAACCAGTTCGTGCAGTCCGTAGACCGTCACGCCCGGATTCCAGTAGCGCATCAGCGGCGGAAGGCTGGCGCGGTCAATGGCGCAGATCGTGACCAGCGAATCGACCTTGTGCTTCTCGCGCACGTGCGCCACGGCGCTCGCTCTCGGAAAGCCGCCTCTCATGCGGATGTCCATGAACTCCTCGGCGTTCAGGCCGCTGCCCGAACCGCAGCAGAAGGTCTGCTCCTTGATGGTGTTCTCGGGCATCTCGTGGAAGACGTTACAGACATTGTTGAGCACATAGCGCGGCTCCTCGAACATGCCCATGCCTCGGGCGACGTTGCAGGAGTCGTGGAAGGTGGTGCGCAGGTGATCGTTGCGCTTGGGATCGAGCTTCAGCTTACCGTGCTTGATGAGGTCAGCCGTGAACTCTGCGATGTGCACCATTTTGGTGGCTTTCGCGTTGGTGAACTTCGTGCCGGTGATGGGCGATACCGGCTCCTTCAGGAAGTCCGCCGGGCCGTTCATCGTGTTCATGTACTGATGCACGACGCGCCACATGTGGCCGCACTCGCCGCCAAGAATCCATTTGACGCCGAGACGCTTCGCCTCATGGTACATCTTGGCGTTGATCTTCTTCATCATCTCGTTCGAGGTGAACATGCCGAAGTTGCCACCCTCCGAAGCGTAGGTGCTGATGGTGTAATCGAGGCCGATGTGATGGAAGAGCAGCAAGTATCCCATCATCGTATAGACGCCGGGATCGCCGAACACGTCGCCCGACGGCGTGATGAAGAGAATCTCCGCCCCCTTGCGGTTGAAGGTGGGATTCACCGTGACGCCGGTCAGCTCTTCGATGTCATCCACCATCGACATGATGTTCTGCTCGAAGGTGTGCGGCTCGATCCCGAGGTGGTTGCCCGTGCGGTTGCAGTTGGCCACCGGCGCGAGAATCCAGTTGTTGTTGACGCCGATGAGATTGAGCAGCTCACGCACCATCATGGTGATCTCGGCGGTGTCGATGCCCATCGGGCAGAAGACCGAACAGCGGCGGCACTCGGTGCACTGATGGAAGTACATGTGCCACTCCTTGATCACATCCGCCGTGAGGGTTCTCGATCCCGAGAAGTTCTTCAGAATCTTTGCGAAGGTGGTGAAGTCGTTGCGGTAGACCGAACGGACAAGCTCGGCACGAAGCACCGGCATGTTCTTCGGATCGCCGGTGCCGAGGAAAAAGTGGCACTTGTCGGCGCAGGCGCCGCAGCGCACGCAACTGTCCATGAAGACCTTGAAGGAGCGGAAGCGCTTCAGGCGATCCTTCATGCCGTCGCGGATGGTCTTCTCCCATCCGGCAGGAAGCTGCCAATCCTTGTCGGTCGCGGCCCATTTCCTCGGGTTTGCGAAGTGCAGCTCATCGAGCACTTCCGGCTTGGCGGGAAAACACCAGTTGCCGTCGCGGAACTCCACCGGCAAATCCCACCAATCCTTGCCGGCGAACTCCCCCTTGGGAATCCTCGGCTTCTTCTGTTCGAACTCTTTTTTGAGTTCGTCTGGTTTGAGGGCGTATTTATTGGACATAATTGATTATTGCTTTTCGACCGGAAGACCCGCCTTTTTCATTTTTTCGCGGAACTCGTCTTCATATTCGGCGTAGGTGCGGAACTTGATATCGGGGTTCCACGGATTCTTGTGCCGTTTTGCGCGGCTGTCGTTCGGCAGGTTGCGCGTCGGGCTGAGGAAGATGCCGCCCATATGCACCAGCTTGCTGAAGGGAATGTAGGCGAGCAGCACGCAGACCAGGAAGAGGTGAACATAGAAGAGGACGCCGATCGGTTCCGGCGCGTCGAAGCCGAACTTGGCGAGAGTCAGGGCCAGCGCCTTGACCGGCATGACGTTGACCTTGGTCACGTAGCGCATGCTGATGCCGATGGCAGCGATAGCGCCGAACAGGAACAGCGGGAAATAGTCGGTCGAGAGCGACAGTAGCCGCATCTTTTCATCCGACAGGCGGCGCAACACCAGAAAGGTGATGGCGGCCAGCGCAAGGGCGTCGGTGAGGTAAAATGCCGGTACGGTCACATCGAGGAAGCGATCCCCCATCTCGATCAGTTCGACCGGAAGTGGCAAGGTCTCGAAGAAGAAGCGGGCGTGGCGGATAACGATGACGAGCATCGACCAGTGAAACGCCAGACCGCCGAGCCAGAGCCATTTGTACGAGCCGTAGACAAGCTTCGGCCCGCCATGCAGCTCCGCCTTGGTATTGCGGAAAAGCGAACGGAACAGGAACACTTCGGAGAGCACCCGCACCGCCGCCATGAAGGGATTCGACGGGCTTTCAAGCGGATTGGTCTTGACCCAGTCGAGCGACTTCTCCTGGCCGCAGGTGGTCGGAATGCGGAACGGCACGGGCCGCCGGATCCAGTCGATGAGACGGAAGAGCATCCCGAGCACGAGAATCGCCGCTGAGGCGTAAGGGATGACGATGGCGAACACGAAGTCGAGCTTGCCGTAGGTGATTCCAACGTAGGGAATCAGCGCCAGCACGATCACCGCGATGAGCGGCTTGAGCACTTTCATCATGATTCAGCCCTCCTGAGCGCCATGTGCATCTTCCGGCGGCCCTCGTCAAATTTGATCTGGTAGATGGTCTCCCGGTGCTTCATATAACTGTCGAAAGATTGAAGGGTCAGCTCTTCGAGCCTGTCGCGGCACGGATGATCGCACTCGGCGGGCAGCTCTTCGATCAGTCCCCTGAGCATGAAAAGGATTGAGAGGGATTTTGATGGTGGAATCTCCTGAACGGCAAGAATCCGGGTGATGCGCATGATCGGCTCGTTGGCCTGCGCGGACGGGTCCGCGACGGCGTCGAAGAGAGCGCCAAGCTCCTCTGCAATCGCCGCGGCGACCAGTGAGCCGTGGCTCCCGCCGCCGGGCAGCATCGCAACCACGGACGAGGTCCACCGCTCGAGCAGGGGTTTCCGGTTCTCTTTAACTATCTGTTCCCACGCTCTCGTCATAAGATTGCAGAATAAGAGGTTGTACTTTCAAAGCAGAGCGCCGGCCTCCTGGAGACCGGCGAACTTGAAGCGCTTCCCGAATACGGGGTCAGGCGCATTTGGCCATGAAGGCCTCGTAAACCGGACGCCAGGTCTTGGCCGCGGTCTCGAAAGGAAGTTCAAGGTACTGGCAAAGATACAGCGCGTCATGGACATCGCCAAAACGTCCCTCTTTCAGCGCGGCAAGCGCTTTCTTGCCGGACTCGGCAGTATCCTGTCCCGTCAGGCGGGCCTGACGCCAGTAGTTGATTGCCTCTTCACGGTAGACAGCGTTTTTCGGCAGCGATTCGGCAGCCTTGAGGCTGTTCACCTCGACCTGCCTGTTGCCGAAGGCAGCGGGCCATCCGGCTTCCGGCCAGCGAGAGGAGGTTTCGATGGCCTTCTCGACCATCGGGATCATATCGTCCATCATAGTGTTTCGCTCTTTTCAGGTTTCGATAATTCTTACAGTCCGTCGCCCATGCCCATCTGGATGTAGCCGCAGGGGCAGACCAGGGAGCAGAGGTGGCAGCCGACGCATTTCGAGTAGTTGGTATAGACTTTTTCGCCCGCCGGGTTGTCGCGGTAGCGCGTGATCGCTTCCTGCGGGCAGAACGAGACGCACTGCTTGCAGTCGAAGCAGAAGCCGCAGCTCATGCACCGTTTCGATTCGGTGATCACCTCGTCCGGCTTCAGCGCCACGAGCAGTTCGTCGTGGTTGCCGACGACCACCTCCGGCTCGATGCTGCTGCGCTTTGCCTGCGGCGTGTGCACGAAGTAGAGCAAATCCTGCTTGTGCGGCTTGGTGATTTCGCGGTACGGATACTCCGGCATCGCCTCGCCCTTCAGGAAGGCGTCGATCGAGGCGGCGGCCTTGCGTCCGTGCCCCACGGCGGTGGTGATGAGATCGACCTTCAGCGCGTCGCCGCCGCCGAAGAGTTTGTCGCGACCGGGGATGCGGAAGTTGCGATCCACCTTGAGCCACGGGCCGCTCGCTGCCGTGCCGAGGCAGCCGAGGTCGGTTCCCTGGCCGATGGCCGCCACCACCATATCCGCGTCAATGATGAAGCTTTCGTCCGTGCTCTTGTAGCGCAGGAACGGAATCGGTGAGTTCCAGCCCTCCTCGCCCTTCGCTTTCTTGGTCATCTTCGTGCAGCGCAGGCCGGTAACGCCCGACGCTCCGCCGAGAATTTCAGCGGTGCCGGTGAGAAAGTACATCGTCGTGCCCTCTTTTACGGCGTCGTCGTATTCGTTCTCGAAGCAGGCCATCTCTTCGCGCGGCACGCCGGAGACGATGGCGGCCTCGGAGCCGAGACGCAGCGCAAGACGGGCGACGTCCATCGCCACGTTGCCGTCGCCGATGACCACCACGTGCTTGCCGACCGGGATGTCGTCGCCAAGCACTTCATAACTTTTCAGGAAGTCGATGGCGTTGGTCGCGCCGGGCGTGCCGTCGAAGCCAGGCACGGGAAGGCCGCGCCCTTTCTGCGCTCCGACGCCGATGAAGACCGCGTCGTACTCCGCTTCGAGCTGTTCGAGGGTAATATCCTTGCCGATCTGGACGCCCATCTTCGTCTCGACGCCGAGTTCGATGATGCGCCCGATTTCAGCTTCGAGCACCTTGCGATCCACGCGGTAGCCCATGATGCCGTAGAGCACCATGCCGCCGAGCTTTTCGTTGGCGTCGTAAATCGTGACCGCGTGGCCTTTGCGGCGAAGCTGGTAGGCGGCGGAGAGGCCAGCCGGGCCGCCGCCGATAATGGCGACCGTCTTGCCCGTGTCAGCGCCGGGGCCTTTGAGTTTCAGATTGTTTGCGATGCCGTAGTTGCCGATCACCTGCTCGACGGCGTTGATCGCCACGCTTTCGTCATGCACGCCGCGGTTGCACTTGCTCTGGCACGGGTGCGGGCAGATGCGCCCCATGATCGCCGGGAAGGGGTTGGTCTCCACCGCCGTCTCCCAGGCCGACTTCAGCGCGTCGTCCGACGGGTCGGTGCCGTTGAGAAAGCGGTTGATGCCACGGATGTCCTCGCCTGCCGGGCACTCGGCGGTGCACGGCGGCG
>Ga0326729_1000026_pt1 | contig 72738 bp, 71 predicted proteins | sample MHFSIPfraction_2_FD_207744 | JGI IMG/M metagenome (GOLD analysis project Ga0326729, IMG submission 207744) | Lab enriched peat soil microbial communities from Michigan Hollow, Ithaca, NY, United States - MHF6AY SIP fraction | ecosystem: Environmental > Terrestrial > Soil > Wetlands > Peat...
AAAACAGGTCTTTTTCAGTGTATTTTTACTCAAAAACTGAAAATCGAGATCAAAATGCTCGTTCAGATCATTTTCGAGGACTTTCTTTCAAAAGACCCGTTTGCGGTAAGTCCGACTGGCTGCTAGGGCCGGGTTGAGCAAATGCACTGCATACGGTAACGAAGTAATTATTCCCGGTGGTCGGGGATTTTTTTTGCGGGTTGCACATAACGATTGTTACCGGCGGGCCGTTTTATTAAAGCATCGACACGATGTTACGGTTCACGTCATAGTATTCTTTTACCATTTTCAAAAAAGCACAGCGCTGGAGGCTGAACCATGGCTAAAAAAATTGTTGTCCTGGGGGCAGGTACTGCCGGAACGATCGTATCGAACAACCTGCGGCGTCATTTGCCCAAAGATTGGGAAATCACGGTTATCGATCGTGACGACGAACACATCTACCAGCCTGGCCTGCTCTTCGTGCCGTTCGGCATCCAGAAGTCGAGCACCCTCGTCAAATCAAGAAAAAAATACATCACTCCGGGCATCAATTTCGTCATGGACGAGATCACCCGCATCGAGCCCGACAAAAAAGAGGTCAAAACCAAGAACCACTCGTTCAGCTATGACTTTCTGGTCATCTGCACCGGTTGCCGCGTCGCTCCGGAGGAGAATGATGGCTTGATGGATGCCTGGGGCAAGAATGCGTTCTCTTTCTACTTCAAAGATGCTGCCGATCAGCTCAGGCTGAAGCTCAAGGAGTTCAATGGCGGCAAACTCGTGATGGACATTGCCGAGCTGCCCTTCAAGTGCCCGGTGGCTCCGATTGAGTTTGTTTTCCTCGCCGACTGGTTTTTGACCCAGAAAGGGATCAGAAACAAAACGGAGATCGAGTTCGTGACGCCACTGCCGATGGCCTTCACCAAGCCCAAGGCCGCTGCGGTTTTCACCGAATCGGCACGCCAGAAGAACATCAAGATCACCACGAGCTTCGAGCTCAACCGCGTAGATGGCAAGGAAAAATACATCGAGTCGGTGCAGGGCGACAAGGTCAAGTACGATATGCTCGTCATCGTACCGAGCACCATTGGCGATCCGGTCATCAGCAACTCCGGCATGGACGACGGCATCGGCTACGTCCCGACGCACCACAACACGCTCAAAGCACTCAAGCACGACAGTATTTACGTGATTGGCGACGCGACCAACGTCCCGACCTCGAAGGCCGGTTCGGTGGCGCACTACGAGGCGGACGTCGTGGTGTTCAACATCATGGCGGAGATTTACGGCGCGAAGCCAGAGGAGATTTACGACGGCCACTCGACCTGCTTCATCGTCTACTCGAAGGGCACCTCGTCACTGATCGACTTCAACTACAAGATCGAGCCGCTGCACGGCAAGTACCCGATGCCAAAGCTCGGGCCATTCAGCCTCTTGAAGGAGACCAAGATGAACTGGTACGGCAAACTCGGTTTCGAGTGGCTCTACTGGAACGTCCTGCTCGACGGCAAACACCTCGGCGCCCCGCCGACCCTCGTCATGGCTGGCAAAGAGATTTAACCAGCATTGCGACAAAGTTGACAATCAGCCGGGAGGATGCTTTCAAAAGCGCCTCCCGGCTTTTTTCGTTATAGGCGTTCTGATCGATGATTTTGCTGGATTCTCAAGGCAGGGGTTTGTGCATTCTCACCTGAATAAATACAGAAACCGGCTTGTTTCGCGATATTACGAGTAGTATCATGTTGATGCAAGTAACCCGGAAGGAATTCCTTATGAAAGACATACAGCAATATCCATTTGAAATCCAGCCAATTAGTGATGAAGGTGGGGGAGGGAATTTGATCTTTTTCCCTGATTTTTCGGAGTGCATCTCGGATGGGGAGTCGTTGGAGGAGGCCATTCAAAAAGGGCGGGATGCGTTGGCGGAAACGATTGCGGCTTTAGAGAGTATTGGCAAGCCGGTACCTGAGCCAGGAAGCAGCGAAGATTGCTGCATTTAAAGAGTGCCTCAGTTGATAACGAAAAATGCAGAGAGGTTGATATGACGAAAGAGGTAATAGCAAAAATGATTGTCGAGGAGACTAAAAATCTTTCATTTGAGACATTGAGTGAGGTTTTGGATTTTATTCAGTTTATAAAAGCTAAAAAATATCAACATCAGTTAAATGAGGATTTTAAAAAGGATGTTGATGCTGATTTAAGTAAGCTGAATAAAGTCTCTCTTTTGCATTTAGAGGAGGAATTCGCGAATTATAAGGAGGAGTATCCTTATGAATCATAGTTATGTGAAGGATATGACCTTGTTCAACATCATATATTGCCGATTGGGTCATGCCATAGCTTGTTATTCGAAAGGTCAGTAATTTTCGAGTTAAAAAATCAAATAAATCTTGTATCTTATATGCCGAATAAAAATATTAAATATTTCCATATGCAGTTAAAAATTCTTAATGAATCTCAAGTTCAACCAGGAGATATATTGCTTTGTTACTCCGCCGATCTAAAAGGTAAGAATGAATGCGTAATGCAAGGTTATTCTCATGTCGCTATTTGTACGTTTAAGACTGGAGTGATTGAAGCTAGTTCAAATGGCATAAATCGAACAAGCGTAATTGATCTTTTGAGTGAATATGGACATATCGCAGTGTTGCGAAATTCCAAACTTTGGAGCAGAAAAAGATTAGAACGTCTAGATGAATTTGTTGCAAAAAAAATCGGGTTAAAATTTAATCAAACAGGTATGTATAGGGTTCCTGAGCGAAAGGAAGAACAAGATGCAGAAATTATGACTCGTGTTAAAGGGTACTTCGAAGGGCGCTTTGTGCCCAAGAGTCACGATAGGGACATTTACTTTTGTTCTGAATTAGTCACGGCAGCATTTATTGATGTTGGAATAATTGACGAGTCTGCTTCCATTATTCTGAGCCCAGAAACTTTTTCTCCTGAAGATATTGGCCGTGATAAAGCGTTCGGTTTCTTTGTTGGGTATATAAAGTCTTACGATGACTATCCAATACCAGATGACGATGATTTTCGCACAGCATTATAACGCTATAAATAGCAATTAAGCCGTGTTAATATATCCTCTAATGTGCGTCATTCTTGATAACTCTAATGGAAAAGCCTTCGCCAGTATTTTTGATTATATCGCCCTCTCGCGAAAAAGTGCCATCTTTTAAGTCGAATGCCATGTTTTTATTTCTCTCTCCTGGTGAGAATATCCAATAATATGCGATTTTATTCAAATTGCTAAATCTTCCATTTGATTTTCTGAATCCACCTGGTGAATTGTAATAATATAAATAATTTTTAGAATCAACTAATTTTGCCCATTCTTCCTCATCTGGAATGTGAAAACCATTTGAAACCAACCCTCTTAAGTCATTAACTGCATAGATATTATATAATACGCCTAAATTGGGATTATTATTGTAATAACACCATGCAGGTATTTTCTGTTCATTGGCATTTTGCCATTCTTCTGTTGTTTGTGCATGTAATATTTTATCGCCATTTATGAATCTTTTAACATCAAGATCAGCATTTAAGCCATTGCTCCTGTTGTTATTGTTATTGTGTGAATCAATCTTTAAATATTTGTTATCTGAATGATGCTTAAAATAAGTGGTATTTGCATTGGATTTATTAGACGTGTTTTTGCTGAACCATGTCTTGGTGATGTTTTTAAGAATAGAAGATGTGCTTTTTTTGTTGAAAAAAAAATAAGTGGCACAGACTATAATGATTCCGAAAAATGCAAATTTAAACCATAATAAAAATGATCGATATATTGTCCATATACCGCTCTTGGCTCTTCGCGAAGTGACCCATAGTTTGCCTTTGGGTGGATTTAAATAATTTATTTTGTTTTCAATTCTGCCTGGAGCCTTAAATATTCTTGTTAAAATAGACTCGTTGTGAATATTTTCTTTATTATCAAGATTTTCAAATAACAAAAAATCGCTATTTCTTTTTTCTCGGTTTTTGGATGACATGCTTGCATATTGATGTTGTGCTAAACCGCTATAATCATTATTCTTGATTCTTTTATCTCGTTGAACATCTCTGTTAGTTTCGCTATTATTTGCATAATAACCTTTTAATTTGAGATTTTTATCCGCAGAATTTCTTGTTTGTTCTGCCAAATTGTTTGTATCAAAGTAAGTGTCTCCTATGTCTCTCAGAAACAGTAAGTCTTTTATTGAAGTGTTTTTGTTTTTCGCGCACTCAAGCAATACTTCATAATTCGAAATGTTTTTGGATATTAAAGATGATAATTCACTTTCGTTTTCTGAGTTTGAGGCTCGACTTATTGCGTTATTAATATCAAGATTGTCATTGTAACTATCCATAACCAATAAAACGTTGGATTCTTTTTATGAAAACATTTCTTTTTTGGCTGGAACTTTCACATGCTTTCATATATGCTGTTGCTATAATCGAACGTAAAACAGTAGAAATGTACAAGAGTTTCAGCGAATATACAATATAGGAGCAGTAAAATCACTTAGCCTTCCTCTGAAAATCTCGCCATAAATTCTTATCTTTAACGTTGTTAGTATGTTTAAAGGCTAAGCCTACAATAAATTACCACACGCCCTTGACCGATCCGTGAAAGCTGAATTGTACATTGCCAGGCGGTTTGCCTTTAAGCCTCGGTCGCTCTCCAAGCCTACCTTTATCGTGCTGGCGGCGGTGCTGGGGATTGCCGTGGGGACGGCGGCGTTGATTTTGACGCTCTCCATCGTCAACGGATTCGCGTCGGTTATCGAAGGTAAGCTTATCAGTTTCACCTCGCACATTCAGGTTCGCCAGCCGGATGAGCGCATCTTTGCCGAAACCCGCCGCGACCTTCAGACGCTGAAAGGCGTGCCGGGCGTCGTGTCGGTTTCGCCGTTTCTTGAGATGAACGTGATGCTCCGAAGCCGCGCCGGGAGCGGCGGCACGGGCGGCAATATCGCTCCGGCGATGATTCAGGGCATCGATCCACGCCAAAGTTCGCGCTTTCTGCGGAACGGACCGGCGCTGCTCGACGCGGCTCCGGCTTCGGCGGACAGCCCGCTGCCGGTGCTCGTCGGCATGTCGCTCGCCGATAATCTCGGCGTCAAGGCGGGCGACCGGCTGATGATCGTTGGCATCGCGGGCAAAAACGGCGCGTCCGCAATCACCGGCAAGGAGAGCGTGGTGGAGCTGCTGTCGAGCCTCGACCTGCATGTGGCGCAAGTCGCGGGCATCTATGACACCGGCCTCTCCGAGGGGTTCGACGATATCGTCGTCTTCGCCGATATTACGCGGCTCCAGCAACTCTACCATCCCGGCATGATCTCCGGCTATGAGGCCAATGTCGCCAACCTGCGCGATCTGCAAGTGATTTCAGCGCGGGTCGCATCATTGCTCGGCTATCCCTTTTATTCCTATACGGTTTACGAGCGCTACTCCAACCTTTTCGAGTGGCTGAAGCTCCAGAAAAACATCATGCCGCTCCTGATCGTCACCATCACGGTCGTGGCGGTGTTCAACATCGTCTCGACGCTGCTTGTGCTGATTATCGAAAAAACGAAGGAGATCGGGATGCTCTCCGCGCTTGGCCTCGAACCTCGAGCCGTGAGCATGGTTTTCATGGGTCAGGCGTTTATGATTGCGCTGGTAGGCATCGGCCTTGGCAACCTGCTCGCGATCAGCCTGTCGCTCATTGAACTACGCTTCCACCTGATTACGCTGCCCGAAAAAAGTTACTTCATCCGGCACGTGCCCATTGAAATCGATCCGCTCAACTACCTGATTGTTTCGGCAAGCGTGGCGCTGTTGACGCTGCTCTTCGCATTCATTCCATCGCGCATGGCCGCGTCGCTCCGGCCAAGCATCGCATTGACCACGTGAGGAGAAACCAACGATGAAAGCGGGTATCTGGATTGCCGGGCGCTACAGCTTTGCCCGCAAGCGCTTCCGGGTGATCAACATCATCTCCGGCATCAGCCTCGCGGGCATTGTCGTCGGTGTTTCGACGCTACTCGTGGTGATGAGCGTGCTGAACGGCTTCCAGAAGCTCGCCCGCGACCTCTTCGTGGCTATCGAAAGTCCGGTGCAGATCGTGGCTGCGCAAGGCCGCTCGCTCGCAGTGAGCGACTCGCTGCTCGCGGCCATCGCCCGGCTCGATGGCGTCGAGACGGCGCAACCCTTCGTCGAGGGGCAGGCGATCATGACCGCGTCGGGCAAGAGCGAGCTGATTATGGTGCGGGGGCTGACGAGCGAGGCGCAGCGCCATCTGATGAAAAGTACGTCACACAGACATGCGTATTTCTCCGCCGGAGGCATCTCGTCGGGCAGTCTGCTTGCCGAACGGCTCCAGCTCTACCCGGATCAGCCGGTGCGGCTCTTCAGCCCGGAGCTGATTTCGGCGGGTCTGCAAGCGCTTTCGCAACCGGAACTTATGCCCGTGCTGTCGATGAGCGATGCACGAGTCGAGAGCGCCTTTTCGCTGCAAAAGGTGTTCGACGACCGCTATGTGCTCGCGCCGGTCGAGATGGCCCAAAGCATCCTGCTTTTCGGGCGTGGACGCTATTCGGGCATCGACGTCAGGGGGCGTGCCGGAGTCAGCGACGAGGCGCTCGAAGGGCAAGTGCGGCAATGGATTGCGGCGAACCGGCTGGAAGGGGAGCTGCGCGTGGTGACGCTGGGGGAGCGGCACAGGGACATGTTTGCCGTAATGCAGCTCGAAAAGTGGGCGAGCTTCTCGGTGCTGATGCTGGTGATCCTCGTCGCCCTGTTGAGCCTCGCCGGATCGCTCGCCATGACGGTCATCGACAAGCGCCATGAGCTGTTCTACCTGCGCTGCCTCGGCCTCGAACGGCCGCAATTCATGACCATTTTCATCGTCGAGGGCGGACTGACCGGTCTTGCTGGCACGGCGCTCGGTTCGCTCATCGCCTGGATCATCTGCAAAGCGCAGGAGCTTTACGGCATCGTCCAACTCCCGTCGAAAAGCGCTTTCATCATCAGTGCATACCCCGTCAGCATGAAGGCCGGAGACTTCCTCGCCGTCGGCCTCGCCGCGATCCTCTTCACCCTCCTCGTTAGCCTCTACCCCGCAGGCAAAGCCGCCGCGATTGCAACGACCCGCTCGCTGGAGAACAAGATGGAGTGACGATAACTTTTTGAAAGATAAAAGTATTTTTGAGTACATTTCATGGTGAAGTGATTATTATCAATAAATGAAGGAACAGCGATGACGCTTCCAATCAAGAATCTGGCTATCGGTGGTTATCGAAGTTTTGGAAAGGATATTCAGTATTTCGAGAACTTTGAAAAAGTCAATCTTTTCATCGGAAGGAATAATTCAGGTAAGTCGAATATTTTGAGGTTTATTAGTGAAATTCTTTCAAGAGATTCAGAGAAAAACAAAAATTCTATACATCCATCATCTATTGATCCACTTGTTTATCACTTGCCTGATAGACCAAATTTTATTATTGGCCATGGTGAAAGAGTTGAAGATTTGAAAACTCGTTTTTTGGCACAATTAAAGCCTGATGAATACTCCCCTTCAATACGCGAGGAATATCTGATAAAGGTAATAACTGAGAAATGCTGTATCGATAATACTAGTGCTTGTTGGAGTTATAGGTTTTTGCCTCAAGAAAGCATTAAAAGCAACGCTTGGGCAAAGGCTATAGAGGTATTAACCGATAGTGAGCTTAGAGTTCTTTATAAAGGTTTAAAAATCTATAGTGATGATGATTATGATACTATAAAAAGCGGAATGATTTGTATTTTACATTCAGACCATCCTCGGATTGAAAATGTGGTAACTATACCTGCGTTTCGTCAAATTGGAAAGAAAGGATCAATTTTAGAGGAGTTTGATGGGACTGGCATTATAGATCGACTTGCACGTTTGCAGAATCCTGATGTTCATAGTCAAATAGATAAACAACGTTTTAATGAGATAACTCATTTTGTCCGGTCTGTTATCGATAATCCTGAAGCGATCATTGAAATACCTCATGAACGAGATACAATTCTGGTTCATATGGATGGTAAAACGCTGCCGATCGAGTCTCTTGGGACTGGAATTCATGAGGTGATCATACTTGCGTCAGCGGCTACCGTGCTCAATGATTACGTTATTTGCGTGGAGGAGCCGGAGATTCATTTGAATCCAATACTGCAAAAGAAGCTTCTGAAATATCTTATCGAACACACTTCAAACCAGTATTTTATCAGCACCCACTCGGCAGCATTCATGGATGTCAAAGGTGTCGAGATTTATCATGTGCGGCTTGAGAATGCCGCCTCGGTTGTCGAAAGGGTAACATCCGATAATCATCGATCCGCCATTTGTGAAGATTTGGGGTATCATCCATCTGATTTGCTGCAAGCCAATTGCGTGATCTGGGTCGAAGGGCCTTCGGATCGGATATATCTGAATTACTGGATTCAACACAGAAATCCAGAATATATCGAAGGCATTCATTACAGTATCATGTTTTATGGCGGAAGATTAGCAGCGCATCTCACGAACGAGGATATATCTGATAAAGTCGATGATTTTATCTCTCTTCGCCGTCTGAATCGCAGAGGCGTTATCCTCATCGATAGCGATAAAACAAAAAAAGGCGCAAGAATCAATGAGACAAAACAGCGATTGAGAACAGAATTTGATTCCGGGCCGGGACATGCGTGGATAACCGATGGCCGGGAGATAGAGAATTATATTCCTCAAGAGCAACTGAGAGAGGCGATAAGTTCTGTAAGCAAAAATGCAACTTTGTTGTCCACCTTTCAGAAATACGATAATTGCCTGCGTATCAAAGGGAAAAAAGATAAAGAAACTCAAGCATCAAAAGTAGGCGTGGCGAGGTATGTGACGGAACATTTCGAGCCGAACTATCAAATCTACGATCTCAAATTGCAGGTCGAAAAGCTTATGAAATTTATCAAGGCATCAAATCCGTAGAAATATATCACCCCGATTTATCAGCCGACAATAAACCGGGGCGACAAATCAATTACGCTTTCGTGAAATCTTCTTTGCCCACGCCGCAGACGGGGCACATCCAGGTGTCGGGTAGAGCGGCGAATGGTGTTCCGGGCGGAATGTCGCCTTCGTCATCGCCGGTTTCGGGGTTGTAGATGTAGCCGCAGATGTTGCACTTCCACTGTTCCATGATACTGATGATGGATTTGCGTTGTTCAGAGTTGTGAAATGAATGGCGTGAACTGGTGCCTCGGGTGATTGCAGACCGGGCAGTTCCAGTCCGTCGGCAGCTTGGCGAACGGCACGCCGGGGCGGATGTTCGTGTCGAGATCGCCTTCGGCAGGATCGTAAATGTAGCCGCACTCGACGCACATCCAGGCTTGACTGTCGCTTTGCAACGGTTCGCTCTCCTTGACGTTCATGGGTTTTCTCCCTTCAGTTTTACAACCGTTTCCGGTAAGCCACCATCGTCGAGCGAATGAAGCCGTGCGCTTCGTAAAAGTGCTGCGCCGGGATGTTGTCGCCGTCGGTGAGCAGCGTCGCCCGGCCATAGCCCTCCTCGCGCGCCCAGCGGCATACGTGCTCGATCAGCAGCGCGCCGATGCCCTTGCCGCGCCAGGCGGGATCGACGATCATGTCTTCGAGAAACAGCACCTTTTTGCCGATCGCCGTGCTGACCAGATTCAGCGCCGAGATCATGCCGACGATCAGCCCATCTTCTTCGCACACGAAAATCGTACCAATCGATGGGTCAGAGATGATCATGTCGAGACCGGCCTCCTGCTTTTGCTGGTCTGGCGTAAATTCGTGTTCCTGGCTGAAAAGAATGCCCAGCAATCTGGCGCACGATTCAATATCTGCCGGCTTCGCGATTCGGATAGATGGCATGATAACAACAAGAGTTAGAGGTTTGTTTGTCTTTCAATGCTATTGAAAAACAACGACAAAAACAATCAATTCATTGCGTTACGATCATGGCAATGTTGAGTGCGTGAAACTTTGCCGTTGCCTGTGCTGGTTTATAGAGGTAAGCACTTTTTTGATAAAACCAGTCAATGCTTGAGTCATGTTCAACAAACTTTTTCGGAAGCACCTCCAAGTCGGCGGGCCGGGCACCGTTCCGGTGGTCGATGTACTGAGATACTGCGGCACCTGGTATGAGATCGCCGCCATTCCCGGCAAACAGCAGCGCGGGTGCGCCAACACGAAAGCCGAGTATACCCTCGACACCGGAACGGGCCGGGTGCTGGTGCGCAACTCCTGCCGGAGGAATGGGCGGGAAGCATCGATCCGGGCGACCGCCGTGCCGGTGGAGGGAAGCGGCAACGCCAAGCTGATCGTCACCTTTTTCAGAATTATCAAAGGCGATTACTGGGTCATCGGGCTTGCGGAGGACTACTCGTGGGCGTTGGTGTCGGCTCCGGGCGGCTCGCGCTGCTGGGTGCTGTCGAGAACGCCCTATATGGACGATGCGCTCTTCAGGCAGTTGCTCGACCAGTTGCGTCTGAAAGGCATCGATACGGCGAAGCTGGTGAAGACCGCGCAGGGTTGAGGCCGCGTTAAGGGTGTAGGAGATTGCCATTTTTTGGGATATTTTCTGCCGCAACAGTAACCGGCAATCAGTAATCCCGATCGTTCATGGATGCATTCTGGCTCTCCCTCGTCATGATTTTCCTCGCCGAGCTGGGCGATAAAACCCAGCTTGTGGCGCTGACTCTGGCAACCTGCTACAACACTCGCGTCGTGCTGTGGGGTATTTTCTGGGCGACGCTTGCCGTGCATGTCTTTTCAGCGGGCATCGGATGGCTGCTTGGCGGTCTTCTGCCGGGCGACTGGGTGGCGTTTATCGCGGGCATCTCGTTCATCATCTTCGGCTTCTGGACGCTGCGCGGCGACAGTCTCGACGACGATGAGGCAGGGGAGTGCAAAACCGGCGTCAATCCCTTCTGGCTGGTCTTCACCACCTTTTTTATGGCCGAGCTTGGCGACAAAACGATGCTCTCCACGATCAGCCTCGCCACGAACCATCCCTTCATTCCGGTCTGGCTCGGCTCGACCGTTGGCATGGTGGTTTCGGACGGACTGGCCGTGATCGTTGGCCGGATGCTCGGCAAGAATCTGCCCGAAAAGGCGATCAGCATCGGAGCCGCTGTCATCTTTTTCCTCTTCGGAGGATGGTGGATGTATCAGGGCGGCGCGAATTTTTCGATCCTCATCTGGTCAGTCGCCATGTTGGTGCTCGCCGTAACCGCCGTCATCTTTTTCCGCGACGCACTGTTCCGGAAGAGCGAGGGTAATTGATAATGAAGAGAAAGAGCCATGTGTACGCCCTGCATAGTCTACTCATTCAGATGCTGACGACGGAAAATGTAGGGGCTGACTTTGTGTCAGCCCGATATTTCAGAGGATGACCCACAACACTTATGCATCCGCTGCTTGAAATACGGGATTTGTCGTTTGGCTATGACAAAGGCTCCAGGCCGGTGTTCGAGCATCTTGATCTCGACGTCCGGCAAGGGGAGTGCATCGTCGTCAAGGGGGCGTCGGGCAGCGGCAAATCGACGCTGTTGCGCCTCATCTGCCGGTTGAACATTCCCCGCTCGGGCGCGATTTTGTTCAAAGGCAAAAACGTCGCGGAGATTCCGCCGCCGGAGTTGCGCTCGAAGATCAGCTACGTGCAGCAGATTCCGCAGATGATCGACGGCTCGATCCGCGACAATCTGCTCCTGCCCTTCACCTTCGCTCAGGGGCGACGCAAAGCCGCGCCGGACGATGCGACGCTGGAACGGATGCTCGACGCTTTCTACCTGCACGACGTCTCGCTGGATCAGTCTGCGCTCAAGCTCTCGGTCGGTCAGAAGCAGCGCCTCTCGATCATGCGCGTCATCCTGACCGGGCCGGACATGCTGCTGCTCGACGAGCCGACCTCGGCGCTCGATGCCGACAGCGCGGCGATGGTGTTCTCGATCATCGAGCGGCTCAACACCGAAGAGGGCAAAACGCTCCTCATCGTCACGCACAGCGACTACCAGCCCGCCGTCTCACAGGTGCGGAGCTGCACCTTCCGCAACGGAAAGCTCGAATGCTCATGAACCAGATCATCGAAATCTCGATTCCGCAGCTTCTGCTCGCCCTGCTCTTCATTCTCGTCGCGCAGATTACGTCACTCGTCCAGCGACTCGGGCTGAACAAAGACATTACGATTGGCACGATCCGCACGGTTTCGCAGCTCTTCCTGATGGGCTACGCGCTGACCTTCATCTTCGGGGCGCAGAACCTCTGGCTGACGCTTGGCATTTTTGTCGTTATGGTCTTTTCGGCGGTCTTCATCATCCGGGGGCGGGTGAAGGAGAAGCAGATTCCCTACGAAGTGCCCACCTTCCTGACGATGCTCTCAAGCTACTTCCTTACGGCGCTCTTCGTCTCGTGGCTGGTGATCGGCGTGCATCCGTGGTGGGAGCCGCGCTACTTTATTCCCACGGCGGGCATGGTGATCGGCAACTCGATGTCCGCGCTCGCCATCTCCATCGAGCGCCTCTTCTCGCAAATGCGCCAGCAGCGTGACGTAGTCGAGATGAAGCTCTGCCTTGGAGCGAACTACCGCGAGGCCAGCTCGGAGATTTTCAAAGGCGCGCTCAAGGCGGGCATGATTCCCTCGATCAACGCCATGATGGGCGTCGGCCTCGTTTTCATCCCCGGCATGATGTCCGGCCAGATCCTCGCCGGAACCGATCCCCTCATCGCCATCCGCTATCAGATCGTCGTCATGTTCATGCTTGTCGGCTCGACCGCCATCAGCTCGATCATCGTCATGCGCATCATCCGCCGCCGCTGCTTTGGCGCAAGCGAAGAGCTTCTGGTAACGCCGGAGTGAGTGCCGCCTCCCGTTCGCTCCAAAGCAATCATTGATTGCCGACGCTTCGATCGGCACTTTCAACGCTTCTCAAACGTTTTTTTCCCTCCAGCACATCCTCTGGATGCTTCTCAACAAACGATCCGTTCAGAGAGTGCATACAATCGATCATATAGATAATATTCAGAATTTCAGTCTGACAGACCAAACATCCTGAAATCCTGAAAAACTGAAAAAATGTGATAAAAGAAACCTCGATAATTACGCAACTCTTGAATTATCTTGATCGATGACAGTGCTTAAGTGCACTTTATTTTATAAGTTATGAATATGCCGGAGGAGCATTATCGTCAGCACCGTTATGCTGTGATGGATGTTTTTGTAAGCCCACTTCCTTTTAACGGCATATAGAAATAATGTTGCTTTTTTAGCTGAACTGAGGTGTCCGTGGAATTTCTGAAAGGCCTGCCCCGAGAGGAGCCGGGCATAGGAAGCAAGATCGATACTCCGACTTAAATTTGTAAACCTGTGTAAATAACAAAGGAGGGATGCTGAAACCGAATTTCGAGTGTCAATCGATCCAAATCTTCTGTTCAGATTTACTCGGGCGTATGGTCGCGTTTTGATCGAACGTGCGCCTGAATGGATGTTGACAGAGGGCTCAATCTAAAACCAATGGAGGGCTCTATGAAGTTTAACAGGAAGTGCTTGACGATGGCTGGTCTGCTGTTCATGTCAGCGGGCACAGTGTGGGGTGCCGATGAGGTAAGGATTACCCAGCTCGCCAGCAAGGTACATACCGATCTGAATCAGCTCGTCAAGGTTCGAAAAGTACTGCTGCCGACGGCGGTCAGCCAGCAGAAGGCGTTTTTGCTGACTCAGCCGGAGGTGCAGACGGTGCAGGAGCTTAAGGGGAATAACCTCATGGTGCGGTTCAAGGATGGCAACGAGCTGCTGATGTTCCTCGGGGAAGATACTCTCGGTTCCGGCGATCAGGTTATGACGGTACAGGTGCCGAATCAGGCCGTAAAACCGGCGGTGCAGCAGCTCAATCCGGCTATCGGGAAGATCGATTTCCCGGTTTTACTTTTGATGCCCTGCGCACCCACGAGCAACAAGGCCTTGATTTTCGATTGTCTTGAGGACGATGCCAATGTCGTTGCGCCGAAGATTTCGCAGCAGGTCAAGTCAGACCTGGAAGCGCTCGGCTACACCGTGACGTCGCGGCTGAACAACTCCGCCAGTCTCGCGAACGCCGCCCTGATCGACAATGGTGAATACGGCGTTGTGATGATGCGCGGTCACGGCGGCGATCTGGGTGGTGATTTCGGCTTCCTCGTCAGGCCCTGGTACGGCAGCTATCCGCCAGCCAACAGCGGCTACACGGGCACGATTCGCGCCAGCGCCTACAACCATGCGGTCGGCGCCACGCAATTCGGCTACGTCATCACCGGCTCGTTCAGCTCCACCTACTGGACAGACAAGACATTTCCTTCCTCGATTTTCTTCCTCGAAAGCTGCCACGGCGCAGACCCCGGCGCTCTGCCCGGCATGCCTACCTGGACGACCAACCACGGAGCTTCGGTATGGCTTGGCTGGAACGAGTCGGTTTCCTTCAACTGCGGTGACAACGGCACGGATCTCTTTTTCCGGAAAATTGCAACCGAGCAGAAAAGCGTTTCCGAAGCGGTTGACGCCGTGTTCGCCACCGGCTGCCGTCCTCCGGAACTGGTTGCCTTCCCGGGCAACAAGGGCGCATGCCAGCTTGCGGTCTGGAAAGCCGATCCCAATGAAGCCCCGGTGGCCGACGCACGCGACTTCAAGCTGCTCCGGCTGGTATCGAGCGCAAGCAGACTCTATGCTACCATCTCCTTTTACAGCGCACCGGCTTTTGACGAGTTCTTTTTCTATGTAGATACCGCCGGTACAGCGGCTGCCGAGGTTCTGTTGAGATGTCACGGAAACAATGTCGAAGTGTACAAGCAGACAGCGCCAGGACTGTACAGCAACAAGGTCTATACCGGAACCGTCAGCAAGAGCGGTAATAATTACAGCTTTAGTATTCCGTGGGACGCCTCTTTTGGCGCTGCAACTATCGCAAAGGTTTGGCTCTATGATATGACCACGACGGATCGGCTTCCCGACAGCGGCAGTGTTACGCTGTTGAAGTAACCGGCACGTTCTGGATTTTTCGAAATGAAATGGGTGCGGAGGCAGCACGAAGCGCCTCCGCCGCCCTGTATGCAGGAGGTGATTTATGAAAAGAGTGGTTACGGTTTTGACAGGAGCGTTGCTCTTGACTACTTCGGCATGTGCCAGCATGTTCCCGTGCCCAGACGTTGAATGCCGCGCGGATGAACAGTTGACGCCCGAGCGTTTGATCGAGCGGGCCGAAGCGAACTATGCCGAAAACCTGGCGGCTTCCGGCGGCAATCGCAGCGCCGCAACGGAAAAAACGGCTCAGTATCTGCGGGGCCTTTCCGGCGTAAAAACAGTGTCAGTTCGCGGCAGCGACACCTTGCTCGTCATCATGACGGACGGCAGCGACCTGTTGATCATGCTCGGCAAGAATCGTCTCTGAAAAGTGACGTATAATCGTTTTTTCGACGACCACGCTCCATCATTCCCACAACAGGCCTGATTCTCTCGATCAGCGCCATGACAGGCGTCGGCCACGTTTTCATCCCCGCAAGAGGTCCGGCCAGATTCTCGACGGCACCGACCCGCTCATCGCCATTTGTTATCAGTGTGCATCATCCGCCGCCGCTGCTTCGGCGTAGCGAAGAGCTGCTTGTGTCGCCGGAGTGTGTTCTGATCGTTCATTAATCTCGACAATCACGTCCGTCGTATAGGAACAGAGAAACAACATCACCTTTGCTCAATGGCATGGTCAGGGATGTCGAGTCTAATTATCCCTTTATCACAACGATTCGAAAAACGGTTCGAGCGAAGACTGAGGCGCTTCATCGTCACTCGCCTTGATCAGCTCGAAGGTCTGATTCATTGCTTTGGGATGCCACAGTGAAATGACGGAGGCTTCGGCGACGTCGCTGCGGTCGATAGTGCCGGTGATGCGGTCGCCTTTGTCGAACGTCAATTTGTGCATTAACGGCGGGCCGTCGACGAGGCCGCCGGGGCGCAGGACGGTGTAGCGGAATCCGGCCTCTCCGTAAAGCTCCCGCATGCCATCTTCTCCCAGAAGCTTCATGTCGAGCACCCGGCCGTATTTGTTGAGCGGGTGTTCAGGGTGGGTTACGGCGAGCGAGCTGACGAGCACGAAGTTTTTCACGCCCGCCGCTTTTGCCGATGTGGCGAGGCGGATCACGCCGTCGCGGTCGATGGCCGACGGGGGAGGCGCTTCCGGGTTGGTGACCTCTCCGCCGATGGCGCAGATGACGGCATCGATATGCTGCACGGCGGCCTCGACCTCCTTGTCGCTCAGCACCGAGCCGATGACGAGCCGGTCTACGACCTCCGGGCCGAACTGTTCGACCGCCTTGACTCCCGAGCGCACGAAAAGCCGGTAATCGATGCCGTGGGCCTGGAGTCGCTCGACAATCAGGCGTCCGGTGCGCCCGGTCGCGCCCGCTACAAGTACAGTGCCTTCAAATGGTTTCATCTTGATTCGTTGATTTCAGGTTCAGGCAAACATCGAGAACTTCACGTTCATGATCATCGTCAAATCGACGATGGCGTGCAGGATGAAGACCGTGCGGATGTCGCGGTACCAGAAGAATGAGAGCGCCCAGCTCAGGGCGATCATGAGCTGAATCGGCATGAAAAAGGGCTTGAACGGACTGGTCTGGACGACGTGTTCCGGCAGGATTGCAAGCCAGAAGAGACCGTGAATGACGCCGCTGTACGCCATGAAAAACAGAAAGCCCAAGGCGAAACCGGCCCACTGGTTATCGCTGAATTTGCCGACGATGATCTGGCCGAGCCTGAACACCGCATAGAACATAAAGGTCTCGGCGATGCCATTGCCGACGCTGAAGATGAAAGCGCTCGACGGGTCGAGCGTTCTGCCGCCGTCGGTGGTCGAGTTGGAGTAGATATAGGCGTTCAGGCCGAGGATGATCACCGAAAAAGCAAGCAGGCCGAGGCGCTTCGGGCCGAAATCGGTGTTCGAAGTCATGACATCCTTGCGGAAGAAGATGATGCCGATGAGAATCGCTATGGCCCAGTAAGCGTAAATCTGGAGAGGCGCCGGAATGGTATGCATGGGGAATTCAGAGTTTTGGTTCAGGAAACTGGTTCGACAGGCTCGAAAACGTCGGCGTGATAGGAACTTCTCACGAAGGGGCCGGACTGCACATGTCGAAATCCCGCGGCGAGCGCGATTTTACGGTACTCTTCGAATTCGTCGGGCGTGACGTAACGCTCGACCGGCAGGTTCGCGGCGGTCGGTTGCAGATACTGGCCGATGGTCACCATGTCGCAGCCGTGACGGCGCAGGTCTTGCAGCGACGCCTCGACCTCCTCCGGCGTTTCGCCCATGCCGACCATCATGCCCGACTTGGTGGCAAGCCGGAACTTCCGCTTTGCCCGCTCGATGATCGAGAGCGACAGCTCGTACGAAGCCTGGGGCCGTACTTTCGAATAGAGCGACGGCACGGTTTCGATATTGTGATTCAGCACCTCCGGCGCTTCCGACATCACTATGTCGAGCGCCTGCTCATCGCCGCTGAAATCGGGAATGAGGCATTCGAGGCTGACGGCGGGATTCACGGAGCGTATGGCCCGGATGGTCTCGACCCACTGCGCCGCACCGCCATCGGGCAGTTCGTCGCGATTGACGCTGGTCAGGACGGCGTGCCGAAGCTTCATCGTCTTGACCGCCTCGGCGATTTTTGCTGGTTCCGCCGTGTCGGGCAGCGCCGGATGTTGTCCGGTAGCTACAGCGCAGAAGCGACAGGAGCGGGTGCAGACATTGCCGAGCAAAAGGAAGGTCGCCGTGCCTTTCGACCAGCACTCGTGCAGGTTCGGGCACATCGCCGAGCGGCAGACCGTATGCAGGCTGTGCTTGCTGAGCAACTGCCGGGTCGAAGCGAATGACGAGCCGGAGGCGAGCTTGATCTTGAGCCAGTCGGGTTTCTTTCCGGGGCCGGAGTTCATGCGGCGGTAACATCTTCTGACGTTGAAAAAGATTTCACGAATATAGCCATTCCTGACAATTCCGATAGCGATTACCGTGGATGGAATGAGCGAATTGGACAAGCTGGACGGACATTGCAGAAAATCGGTACATTAGGGATAAAGCACCGTTCCGTTCAACCACATATCGCTCCGATGATGAAAAGGCTTTTTACACCTATTTGCGTTATCGCTGTTATTGCGGTGTCGATCACGCCTGGTTATGCTGATGTCCCGGTCGTTCCTGCTGCTGCCCCCGTCGTCCAGCCGCAACTCGGTCCGCAAGGATTCGCGCTGTATCATTTCGAGCGGCACGCCGCGAGCAATGCTGAAACGCGCCTCACGTGCGACTATCCCGTTTTCGACGCCACTCCGGCGGGCGAACTCATCAACAAAACCATACTGAACGCCATTCTCGGCATCATTCCCGCGCCGGAATCAGCGCCGCCACGCCTCACGCTCGACGATGCAGCGACGCTCTATCTCAGTGAGTACGCAAAAGTTCGCACTGCCGACAAAGCCTATCTTTACACCTGGGAGGCGATGATCACCGGCGAGGTGCTGCTTGACCGACCGACAATGGTGACGGTATCGATTGACTCTTACGTATTTACCGGAGGCGCTCACGGGATGACGAAAACGCAACAACTGGTTTTCGATGCCGCCACCGGCAAACAGCTTCGTTTGGCTGACTTTTTCGCGCCGGGATTCGAGATCGTGCTCGACAAACTCATCGAGCGCCGCTTCCGTCAAATGAAGGGATTGTCGCCAAACGAGGCGCTGAACGGCCAAAAAGGAGGACTTTTCGAAAACGCGATTCACCACAACGAGAACTTCGCCGTGACCGGTTCCGGCATTCGGTTTCTATTCAACCAGTATGAAATCGCCCCCTACGCCGTCGGTCAAATCACCATTGATCTTTCGTTCAACGATCTGAAAGGAATTCTCAAACCCTTGCCGGAACTCAAATAACCGGAACCATGAAGCGATTGAACTGTCGAAATGCCGGAACAATGCGCGGTCACGCACGAACCTTGCTTCTGCTATTGCTGCCGCTGTCCTCTCCAGCGCCATCTTTCGCCCGCGACTATGCCCAGGCCAAAGTCGAGAAGCTGGCGGTCACAACGACCAACTATGCCGGGCAACCGCTCGCCTATCCTACTACCGGAAAACCGGAAGTGACGGCGCTCGTGGTGCATCTGCCACCCGGCAGCTCAACCGGCTGGCACAAGCATCCCGTGCCGGTCTATGCCTACATGCTCGAAGGCGAACTGACGGTTCGAACGGAGAGCGGGGTAGAGAAGCGGTTCATGAAAGGGGAGCCGATCATCGAGGTGATGAATCTTCTGCACAACGGCGTCAATACCGGCAAGGAGACCGCGAGTCTCGTGGCGTTCTACACCGGCGTCGAAGGCGTACCGAACGTCATCAAGTCCGATGCGCTGAATCACTGAATCGCATGAACCCTCATCATTGATGATCGATTGCGTCCACCATGACGCAATGTCAAGCCATACCCCTACCTGATTCTGATCGGGATTCAGGACCACAACGCTCCTTGTCAGTCGGCCTCATGAAGCCATCATCGTATTGACGCATAACATATCGTGTCATCGGACGCGATATGAACTTCTTATATGCATCACCTTTATAGTGGTGGCTGTATAGAAAGCATAAAATTCTTTATCGGTTTCCAGATTTACACCGTGAACGAATCCTGGCAAAAACCAGATTCGCTTTGCCCGGTTATCGCTGTCTGCTCGTCCCTCTTCTCCATTATTGTCAAACGTAGCATACACGTTCAGGCTTTAAGCGTCCTTCCGACAGCCACTCGGTCGTTCACCTCCATATACATCTTGACCAGCAACTTCTGCTACTGATCGTTTGGTGCAGGAACCTGCCTGTCTCTCAGGTCACTCTAACTGGTTTGTGATTCTGAAATGCCGGGCCTGGAGCCTTTCCTGTTATTGACGCAAACGTATTTGAACTGCGCAAACAGGAATTCATCTTAATATAGAAATAATACGTATTATATATATCATTATTGCGCAATTATATTAATCTTATATCCGCCTTAGTGAAATAAGTAAAAAAATGGGTTCACAATATTCTTGCGAATGAGAAAAATTTTTTTTATTATTTTCATATTCATAGAAGGATTATAAATCAAAAGGTAAATTTACTCTAAAGTTTAAACGGTTATAGGGTTTTGTCAGAGGGTAGTGATGACACTTTAAAGCACAAAAAGAGTATTGAATCCAAAAAGTCATTAAAGCATATTGAGGCAATCATGAAAAAATTAACAGTTTTACTGACGGCGCTCTTCTTTGTGGGGGGAGCAAATCAAGGACTTTGTGCAAGTGGCTTGATCAATTTAAATTTTGATCTGGGAGAATATCCATACAAATATGGTGCCGCTATTAATGGTGATGAACAAACATGGAATCCGATTGATGACCCAGGAATGGTATTCAACCATCTGAAGTATTCTGATGGAGTTACCAGTAATGTCTCGGTATCGATGAATTTAATTGGTGAAGAGCAGGGGTTATCATCGATTACAGGTGATAACCAGGATTTTATGAATTCATATTTTATTACCAGTTTAGACGCTAACACTATCGATATTAGTGGGTTAAGTGCGGGCGTGTATAATGTATATGTATACTCGCAAAGAACCATGAGTTTGGCAAGTGAATTACAAATGACAGCCTCAACAGATGGGGGTCACTTGTACAGTTTTAGTCTATCCAATGACGGTTCACCAACGTCATTAATGCCTGACGTAAACTGGCAGGTACAGTCCGTACTTGTTGGTAGCTCAGGAACTATCAATATGTTACTCTCAGACACAAGCGCTATCAATGGTATCCAAATACAAGCCGTGCCAGAGCCAGGAAGCGTCGTTTTGCTTGGAATTGGTGGTGTTGTTGCGCTGTCTCAGATCAGACGTAAAACGGAAAATGATTCAACAGTTATTGACTGATTAACTGTACCGCCAAAAGAAGTAATTCGTTTGTGCCGCCTTATTATTAACGTATTCGTTTATCCAGCACAGATCAGTTAAGATTAGCGGGATGCAAATCCATATACAATAAATAGTCCGTAAATATTACAAAGCTTTTTAAGCTTTACTGTTTTAGGCATTACGTTATAAGCGTAATGCCTTTTTTTTTATATAGATAGCACTACAATGTTAAATTTTAATTTCATCAATAAGTATAGATGATCATTCTTGTCAAGAAGATTACAATTGTTTAATATTTATACTTAAAACGATAAGTGAACTAATTTGTTGTTAGCACGTTCTGTGTGTTATGAAAATGATTATCTGAATTAATCTCAAAAAAATTACGCGGAGATAATAATGAAAAAATTAGCAATACAGTTGTTTATTGTTATCGTAACGTATTTTTCTGGAGAATACGCTCAGGCAGCAGTGGGACAAATCATCGATATAAGGCTTGGAGGCGCAACAAGCCCTACCACATACACTCTTGGTGGGGCTATTAGTGGTCTTACAAATCAAACATGGAATAACATAAGGACTGCAAATAAGGTTACCTCTGCTGGTCCACTTATGTTCTCAGATAATACAGCGAGCACTGTATATGGAACATACTTCATGGATGGTTCTGTAGGGTCAGTTACTACTGCGATTAACACTACCGACTCAGGGTTGATGAAAGGATATGGTAAAGCAGGTACGGCGAATTCATACTGTGATTTTACTGGTCTATCTGCTGGAACATATAATGTATATGTATATTCCCAAGCTGCACGGAATACTCAAGCTGTTCTGAATTTAACCGCAACGACTTCCGGAGGACATACTTATCATTTTGATTTATCGAGTACTGGCAGTTTAACTAAGCTAACAGAGGGAAGCAACTGGATGATGCAAAGTGTTTTTGTCGGCGCTGACGGTAAGCTCAACATGTCGTTAGGCGTAAACAGCTTTATAAATGGTCTTCAGTTAGTACAGACGTCTGCTGTTCCTGTACCTGAGCCGGGCAGTATTGCTCTCATTGGTGTTGGTGCTGTTATATTTGCGGGGATGTCGAAAATGCGAGACCAGAAAGAAAGAGGTATAGAAGGCTGAATAAATATTCATATATGTATAAAAAGCAGAACCCCTCTTGTTATTTGGGAGGGGTTCTGCTTTTTTCTTTGATAATCGATCCAATGTGGTTCAAGCGTCTCATCTTAATGTCCAATGCAAGGTCTCAGTTTTTAAAAACGCGGATTGGTCAGAAGAAACGATGACTTATAGATTGAATAGGTTTACATAATTTATATTATACAACAATCAAAAAAAAAGAGTCGCGCCTGATTGATTTGAAAATCAGACACAGCATGTCTCTGATGTCCTTTTATCTTCATGGGCATCATGGAATAACTCTCGTGTCAATCCAATAAACGAGTGTCTGTAATTGTGTGACGCTTTTTCTCCGGTAATTAAAACTCTGACCTTAACTGAGCGATTCTCTTCAAGAATAATGCTTTAAGTATATATTTTATAATGCTTTATGCCATTGTTAATCTTTACCCGATGGGTAGAATTATCTATTAAAGATAACACTATTTAAAATAATGAGTTATGGCTGTATTTGAGCGATTTTCCTGAGCAGAAACGCTCAACTTAGGTCTGATTTGCAGCCCAGTATAGAAACCTTTCTGTACGAACCGCCTGTATCCAGCCTGATAGCGCACACGGACCTTGAACAACGCACTCAATGCAGATGGATCGCCACGCCCCGAAAAGTCGGGACTCGCGATGACGGTGTCCGGGTTCAGGGGCGGAAAACAAACAACGATTGATATTTCCAAGATGCCAGGATGCAGCATTCGTGACTTTTCTTACAGAATTTTCACCGAAGCCCCAATAACCATCGACATAAAAATCTCACGTCCCTTTATTTTCAATAAACATAAGGGTTTCCGTGCGTGATGTCAATCAGATGAGAGTCGCCCACAATAACTCCGTTGTTCCTGTCTCGTTCAGCACAACTTACTTTACATAATTATTTTTCATCATCCATGAGATTCTCTGTCAACCTGATCAACACAAGCTTCGTCATTTATTCGTCAGTGTAAAGTTATTACAAGTGCTACCAGACACGCCATATAAACAACCCCACAAAACGCTCACTCATTGATAAAACAATCCAGACCATGAGTTCCTTGACAACTCAATGTGATTATTACTTCACCATCCTTCCATTATATATATATGCATATAATTTATGTGTGTAAAGATGGAAATGGCTATAAAAAAAGCTATTTGTATAATATAAATTATGTAAAATTACTGCAATACGGGTGATAATCGCGCATATCGTATATATATATCAGCTATGAGTCACCCGGGCATTGTTGAAAATATTACTTTGATTATTTTCCGTTCTCCGGATTTTCAAGTCGTTTACGGATGTTGAGCAGTTCATTTTTTCGTTCGGGGCTGGATTCGGGGTATCGGATATCCAGGCTTTCGAGAGTATCCAGCACAATACGGGAGACGATGAGACGGGCATTCTTCTTATCGTCCGCCGGAACTGCATACCAGGGGGCCTCTTTGATGCTGGTCTCGTGGAGACATGTTTCGTATGCATCTATATATTTATCCCAGAATTTCCGTTCTTCGAGGTCGGCAGTGCTGAATTTCCAGTTCTTGTCGGCATCATCGATGCGTTCGAGAAAGCGCCTGCGCTGCTCCTCCTTCGACAGGTGCAGATAAAACTTTACGATACGGGTGCCGTTGGCGTGCAGATGTCGTTCGTGATCGACAATCGAGCGGTAACGATGTTCCCATACTTTACCGTTATGGGTGAGATTTTGCGGAATGTTCTGCATTTCGAGAATTTCCGGATGCACCCGGACGATGAGCACCTCTTCGTAATATGAGCGGTTGAAAATTCCGATGCGGCCCCGTTCGGGCAGGCACTGGATGGTTCGCCAGAGGAAATCGTGCTCAATCTCCGCCGCCGATGGGTGCTTGAAGCTGTAGACCTGGCAACCTTGCGGATTGATGCCGGACATGACATGCCGGATGGCGCTATCCTTTCCGGCGGCGTCCATGGCCTGAAAGATAAGGAGCACCGAGTAGCGATTGTCGGCATAGAGAATTTGTTGCAGTTTACTCAACTGCGCGACGTGTTGAGCCAGCAGATCATGGTACTCTTCTTTCGAGTTGTAAACCGGCTCGATTCGGGTTGGACGTTTGCTGAGGTTCGGTTTCTTGCCCGGCTGAATCCTGATGGCGTCAAGATCGAATTTCATGCACTCTCTCCGTTGAAAACGTTACCCCAAAGAGATGAAATGAGATACCACGTCACAAAGTTCGCAAAAACCGAAGTGAATTCCATCAACTTTAACTAATGAAAAATGAATAAAATGAAGATTCTGACGTCGGCAAACCACGCATTTTGCACTTAGCTGTCAGGAACCGTTTGAGTGGTTTCGGCGGTTGATGTAGCTGATTCTGCGGTAATAATTGCTTTTTCGCGATGCCGGTGCAGGTAAACTCACCATCATCAGAACGCTAAATTCTTCAGCCATGCACTTTATCATTACCGGATCTTTGGGGCACATTGGCAAACCTCTTGCAACACAATTGAGAAAAGAGGGCCATGCGGTGACGGTCATCAGCAGCAATTCCGCAAGAAAACATGAGATCGAAGCACTTGGCGTGTCGGCGGCCATCGGCTCCGTGGAAGATACCGGATTTCTCGCCGATGCGTTCCGTGGCGCGGACGCTGTATTTACGATGGTGCCGCCAAACTACAGCGGCGACAACTGGAAGGGATGGATTGCCGGAATCGGCAAGAATTACGTAGCCGCAATCACGGCGGCTGGCGTAGAGCAGGTTGTGAACCTGAGCAGCATCGGGGCGCATATGATCGATAATTGCGGCCCGGTCAGCGGCCTGTCGCAGGTCGAGCTGGCGATGGATGCCATGGCGGGGGTGAACGTCCGGCATCTGCGGGCGGGCTATTTCTATACCAATTTCCTGAACTCCATCGGCCAGATCAATCATCAGGGCATCATCACCGGCAACTACATGGCTGATCTGAACATGGTGCTCGTGCATCCGGCGGACGTCGCCGATATTGCCGCCAAGGCGCTCATGGATGAATCGTACCTTGGCAGAGGCTTCAGCTACATCGCCAGCGATGAGAAAACTCCGGCGGAAATCGTCGCGATGATCAGCAAGGCTATCGGCAAACCGCAGCTCAGATGGGTCGAGCGCACTGACGCGGAGGAGTTCGACGACCTGCTTGCTATGGGTCTGCCAGAGGAGACCGCCAGAAATTACACCGAGATGGGAGCGGCTATGAGGTCGGGCGAGATGAATGCGGACTATTTCCGAAGCCGTCCGGTCATGGCTGGCTGGAGATCGTTTGAATCGTTCATTCCCGATTTCGTGTCGGCGTATAATGCATCGTGATGTTGCATTTCGATTCCTGCATCATCGCAGGGGTATTATCGAAAAATCAGAAAAACCCGGAGAGGATTCGGGTTTTTCTGATTGATAAGGCGTGTCAGCGATGGAATTGGCAACACTCCCCTACTTTATTCGTTCCTTTTCCCTCGCCTCCTGAACCAGCACGGCCAGAGCGCACGAGAGCACTCGCGTCCGCTGGTTGTCTGCGCGGCTGGCGAGAATGACCGGCGCCTTCGCGCCCATGACGACGCCCGCCGCATCGGCGTGGCTGATGAAGGTGAGCTGCTTGGCGAGAATGTTGCCTGCTTCGATGTCTGGCGCGACGAGAATGTCGGCGTCGCCCGCAACCGGCGAGGCGATGTGCTTTTCACGTGCGGCCTGGTGGCTGATGGCGTTGTCGAAGGCAAGCGGGCCGTCGATGACGCATCCGGTGATCTGGCCCCGTTCGGCCATCTTGCAGAGCGCCGCAGCGTCAATCGTGGCCTGCATGGCGGGATTGACCACCTCCACGGCGGCCAGCACGGCGATTTTCGGCAGGCGAGACTCCCCTGTCAGCGCCAACCACGCATCGACGGCGTTCCGGCAGATGTCCGCTTTGACGCACAAATCCGGCGAGATGTTCACGACCGCGTCGGTGACGATGAGCCATTTGTGGTATCCCGCCGTATCCATCACGTAAGCGTGCGAGAGCCGCCGCTCGGTGCGCAGGCCCGATCCGTGCGCGACGATTGGGCCGAGCAGTTCGTCGGTATGCAGCGAACCCTTCATGATCGCCCTTGCCTGGCCCGAAACCGCCAGCTTGACCGCTTTTTCGGCGGCGGCGTGGCTGTGGGGCACGTCGATCACCCGCCAATTTGACAGATCGATCCCGGCCTCCGAGGCGGCCTTTTCGATGCGCGTCGCAGGCCCGACAAGAATCGGTGTTATGAGATTCTCCATCACTGCATCCGCGACGGCGGCCAGCACATGCGCGTCAACCGGATGCACGACGGCGGTCAGGAGCGGCGGCAGCGCGGCGCATTGTTCGATGACGGCGTGGTAGCGGTCGTGTGGATGAATCTGGATTTCCGGCGGTTCATCGCTCGAAAAAGCGTGGCTTCGGTCGCTCATGGCATCGGATCGTTGGTTACAGGACTGCATATATAATATAAGGAACTCGATCCGGTGTCCCCGGCGACTCCATCACCGGAACGCTTCGAGCATCGCCCGGAACGCCTCGTCGCTGGCAGGTGTCTGACGGAAAAGCGGCGACTCCCCTATTCCGGCAAGCTCTTCGTAGGTCTCGCGTTTGTCGTTTCGATAGAAAATGCCGAGCGGAAATATGTCGCTTCTGAACGCCTGCTGCATAGCCTTCAGGCGATCCGAAGCATCGTGCTCCGCTGGCAGCTCGCAGATGTGCTCCCGGAACCACTGATACGTGTTCAGCTTGTTGAACACGACGCATGGCTGAAAGACATCCACGACCGCGCACCCCTTGAAGCGGATCGCCTCGATGATGATCGAGCGGGTCTGCTCGATGTTGCCAGCAAAGGCCCTGGCGACGAACGGCGCGTCGAGCGAGAGCGCTACGGCGAGCGGGTTGAACGGTTCGAGCAGGACGCCGCCGATCTGGACGGGGGTTTTCATGCAGCGCTGCGACGTGGGCGACGCCTGCCCCTTGGTAAGGCCGTAGATCATGTTGTCGTGCGCAATGATGGTGACGTCGTAATTACGCCGGATGGTGTGTAAAAAGTGGTTGCCCCCCTCGCCGTACAGGTCGCCGTCCCCCGATTCGACCACCACCGTGAGGTTCCGGTTCGCGAGTCTGATGCCGAGCGCGGCGGGCAGGGCACGGCCATGCAACCCGTTGAACATGTTGACTTGCAGGTATTGCGGCGCTTTGGCCGCTTGGCCGATGCCCGAAACCATTACGAGATGTTCGTGTTCGAGCTTCAGCGCTTCAAAGGCTCCTTTGACGGCTTTGAGCAACATGAGGTTGCCGCATCCGGGGCACCAGGCGACATCTGTGCCGGAAGGCATATCGAACGCTTTGAGTTGATCATCCATGAGTGACCTCCCTGAGTTTTTCGATAATTTCCTCGACGCTGAAAGGTTCGCCGGTGGTTTTCAGTATGCGTCGGGTCGCTGTGACTCCGGTTTCCCTTTGCAGCAGATTGGCGAATTGCCCCTGCGCGTTGTTCTCGATGACGATGATTTTCTTGCGCCCGTTGCCCAACATTCCGACGGTGTCGGGAGCGAGCGGCCAGAGCTGCGCGAAATGCAGTCCGGCAACACGGCTGTCGTCGAGCCGTTCGAGCGCCTCTTCGAGCACGCCACGGTTCGAACCCCAGCAGACGGCGATGACTTCCGCCTCACCCGCATTGCCAATGACGGTCGGACGCAGCGCCTCACGCCGGAGCGCCGAAAGCCTTCCAAGCCGCTTGTCCATCATCCGCCGCCGCATCTCGAAGCTCTCGGTGATCAGCCCAACTTCGTCATGCTCGTCGGAATCCACGCGCACGATTCCCTTGCCATATCCGGGCACACCTCGCGGACTGAGGCCATCGTCTGTAAACGCATATCTTTTATACTCTTGGCCGGTTTCGACGATGTCGAGTTTTGCCGGGAGCCGATTGATCTCGTCCTTTCCGATGGTCGAGACCGCATCGAGCAGGTACTGGTCAGTCAGCACGATGACCGGAATCTGGTAGCGCTGGGCGGTATCGAACGCTCGCTGCATTATTTCGATGGACTCGCCGAGCGTGCCGGGTGCGAAGATCGCTCTCACGTACTCGCCATGTCCGGCGTGCAGCGCAAGGTCGAGGTCGCCCTGCTCCGTGCGGGTCGGCAGGCCGGTCGCCGGGCCGGGACGCTGGCCGATATGCACGACAATCGGCGTTTCGATCATTCCGGCCAGGCTCATCCCCTCCTGCATCAGGTCGAATCCGCCGCCGGAGGTGGTCACCATCGATTTCGCACCGGCATAGGATGCGCCGAGTCCGGCGTTGATCGCGGCGATTTCGTCCTCGGCCTGATCGACCACGATACCGAAAGTTTTCGCTCGCGCCGCCAGAAAGGTCAGCACGCCGGTGCCGGGAGACATGGGATAGGAGCAGATGAAGTTACATCCGGCGGCAATGGCTCCGATACCAAGCGCCGAGGTGCCGTCCATCATGAGCGTATCACGCTGGTTATCCGGCGCTGGCTCCGGGAGCTTCGACCTGCGGTCGGCGGGCAACTGAAGCCCGAACTCGTAGCCGAGTTGCGCTGCCCGGGTGTTGCGCTCGACCACCTCCTCGCCTTTGCCCGCGAACTGCGTGCGCAGATACTCCGTACAGCGTTCGAGCGGAGTGCCGAGCACCGCGAGTACCAGCCCCATCGCCGAAACATTGACGTACACCGCCCCGCCAGCTTCGGTTGCAAAGTGCGCGAGCGGCGTCTCGATACAGCGGCTGTCCCAATGTTCGCCGAACTGCGCCTGTTCGGCAAAAATGAGCGTGCGCTCATGCAACCGTTCATGGAGCCGCTCGTATGCGAATGGAGTCATGGCCATCAGGAGGTCGATGCGCGAAACATAGGCGCGGCGCGGTTTTCCGGTTATTCGGATTTCCGTGCTGTTGCTGCCGCCCCGGATGCGCGACATGTATTCCGCGCAGGAAAAAATGTGATAGCCGCTGCTTCTGAGCACAGGAAGAAGCAAGGAGGTGATTGTCTGAATCCCCTGTCCGGCCGCCCCCTCGAATACCATCGAAAAATCATCTGGATGTTGTTGCATGATTCGGCGTCCGATTGGCGTGAACCGCGTGGTTTAACTTTATAAAGTTGTTTAAAAATTAATAACACGCCATCAAAAGCAGTTCGTTCCGGCGTAATGCGACGCTACGGAAAACAGGAGTGTTGTTTTGTGTATTATTGGCATATGACCATAATTATCCCTATATTAACGGCTTTACATCTTCACATGCCTTCGGGCATCAACCAAACAAGCGGTTTGCCTGTGAAAAAAGTAGTGATTCTTGGTGGCGGCATCGCCGGTGTCGCGGCGGCAATTGCCTTTCGCAAACGGGGTTTCGAGGTCGAGGTGATCTCCGACCGGGAGTACCTGTTCATCTATCCGATTGCTATCTGGATTCCGGTCGGCACGGAAGAGTTCAAAAACGTGGCATTCCCGCTGGAAAAGTTCGCACGGAAGCACGGTTTTTCGCTCACGATAGACAAGGTGACGGCCATCGATACGACGCGGGACTCGATCACGCTTGAAAAAGGCGGTATCCGCAGCGACTTTGATTTTGCGGTGATCGCGCTCGGCTCAGGCAAGATGAAGCACGAAGGCATCGAGCACACACTGTCGATTTGCGGCGCTCCTGAGCAGACGCTGCGCCTGCGGGAGAAGATCGACGCTCTCGTCGAGCGAGGCCACGGCAAGATCGCCTTCGGCTTCGGCGGCAACCCGAAAGACCCAAGCGGCGTGCGCGGCGGCCCCGGTTTCGAGCTGTTCTTCAACCTGCACCACAAGCTCACCAGGCTTGGCATCCGGGACAATTTCGAGATGACCTTCTTCGCCCCAATGGCCCAGCCAGGCGCGAAAATGGGCCGGAAAGCGCTCGACATGATGGCTAAGATGTTCAAGCAAAAGAACTTCAGGCAGCGCTACGGTAAGAAGATCACGCGCTTCGAGGCTGACGGCGTGGTGTTCGAGGATGGCGGCAAACTACAGAGCGATCTAACCATGTTCATCCCTGCCGGGTCGGGTCACAGCGTCGTCAAAGCGTCAGACCTGCCGCTCAGCGAGGCGGGCTTCGTGCGCATCGACGACTTCTGCCGCGTGGTTGGCGTCGATGGCTGGTACGCCGTCGGCGATTCGGCGGCGCTCGAAGGGCCGGATTGGAAAGCCAAGCAGGGCCACATCGCGGAGTTCATGGCGGAGTGCGCGGCCAACAACTGCGCCGCCGAACACCTCGGCCACGAGGAGCCAATGAAGGGCTACCAGGAGCACCTTAACGTCCTCTGCGTCATGGACACCGGAGACGGCGCAGGCTTCGTCTACCGCACCGGCCACAGCGAGATGTTCATTCCGATGCCGGTCGTCGGCCACTGGCTGAAGAAGGTGTGGGGGTATTATTACAAGCTTTCGAAGATGAAATATATCCCGAGGATTCCGGGGATGTGATCATTGCGATGCAGTGAAATGCAGATCAGGAAACTCTTAGGCAGCGCGATAGTCTGTCATTTGCTTTTTTTCGAGCTTTAAAAAAATTTTAAAATAATCTCGTAAATACTGCAATTATGACAGACTGGAGCGTAGGAATATCCAGATTTTCAAGGAACGTGATCTAAAACTCAAGATCGCCAGAGAGGATCAAAAACAATAACGACAAGAAACGAGGCCGAGTCTTGCATCCAGACAGGTTTGAATAACAACGTTAGGAGTACCTGACGATTCGCCTGCACAGCGGATTCGGCCAGGAATCGCTCGCTCCTATTGCTTCGAAAAAGCAAACTCTGACAGATATTTTTGCTGATTCTTTCTGTCATACAAAAAAAAGCGAGCGTCTTAATCTGATTGTTCCGATTTTTTAAATTACATTTAAGAAGTTTCAAGCTTATTCGACGAGTTTGAACAGCGTTACAATGTTCTTATCGATGGATCAAAGGTGACTTTAATACCAATCATGAGAAAGGAGGTCGATATGCCCTATTTTTACGATTCACATTGCCACATGATGAATCTGAGCCATCCGAATCTGTCGGCAATTATCAAAAGAACGTTCAATGACCTTAAGAGAGATCAATTAAAACGATATATACTGTATTTTAAGTTAGCTCTATTAATGCTTTTTCTTGTTATTCCTGTTGTTGTTATAGCGCTTTTAGTCGCGGACCAATTTGATGTTATCAAATGGTCTCTTGGTATCGTTTCGGTTATTGCATTGGGCTTTTTCGTGTTTCTTATGGTCAAATTTTTTAACCCTGAAAGCAGAGAGAAGACGTTTTCGCAAATAATGGAAAAGATCAAGGAAAAGCTTGGGAATGTAATGAATTTACTCGCTATCATGGAGACAGATATTGGAGACTGTCTTATCCAGATGGAAGAGGATTTGAGAAAAAATATGAGAAAGAATTTCCCTTTGAGCGGTGGTCTGGTTATTTCAGAAAATGGTGAAAAGTATGAAAAAATCGTATTGACTCCACTTATAATGGATTTCGGTCTGAAGGATTCCGGGAATTCAAACCTTCCCTACAAGGTGCGGTGGAAGCCTATAGTTGCGCAAGTTGAGGATTTATGTATTGGAATTCGGGATTACTATGTTCACCGTGATGCATATATCGAGCCTGAATTTGGACCAACACAGCCGCTTTTTCAGATAATTCCATTTATGGGTATCAATACAAAGAATTATGATTCACAAAAATCCATAACAAATGGAAAAAATGTATCTGTCAGCCTTAATAAGCTTCTTGAGAAGAATTTTAGTGAATTTAAGAAGGATGAAAAACCTCAAATGCGGCGTGCGAAATTTGATGCCGTCAAATGGGAGGAATTCAATGGTAATGTCGATTCAATAGATTCCCATTACTTCATGGGCATAAAAGTCTATCCCCCTCTGGGATTTGATCCGTGGCCGGAAGCAGGTCGGGAAAGAGACAAGGTGATCTGCTTATACGACTACTGTATTGAATGCAATATTCCGATCACAGCGCATTGCAGCCCCGGCGGTTTTCTTGTCGATAAGGCGTATAAAGATTTCGCCAGTCCATATACATGGGAAAAGGTTCTGAAACAACAGAAATACAGAAATCTCAGACTCAATCTCGCTCATTATGGCGGAGTAGAAGATGTTAGCTGGCGAAACAAAATTACGGAAATGATCCTTGAGACCGATCCTGAAACCGGTCGCTATAAATATGAAAACTTCTACACCGATATATCATATCAGGGCGTTGACAGCAAAGCTTATGATAATCTGTTAAGTTTTCTGAATACTTATGATTCTGCAAAAAGAAGCAGGATCATAGAACGCATCATATTTGGCACGGATTTCATGATCAATCTTCAGGATATAGGCACTTACAGCAAGTATCTCGATTTCTTTTTCAAAACCGATGCCTTCACGCTTAAAGAAAAAGATATGCTGTGCAATAAAAATGCCGAGAGGTTCCTGTATATCGGCTGAGTAGTCAACTTCATAAAAAAAGCAGCCCCGATTCTGCCGGAGCTGCTTTAGCTTCCACCGATAATTATCAATTATCAATTATCCATTGTCAATTACCACTTGTTCACCTCGTGGAAGGTCTTCAAACCCAGACCGTAGATTTTGATGAAGCCTTCGGCTGATTTATGGTCGAAGGTGTCGGCTTCGGTGTAGGTTGCCAGCGCTTCGTTGTAGAGCGAGTTGGGCGAGGTGCGGCCAAGCAGGGTCACGTTGCCCTTGTAGAGCTTGAGCCTGACCATGCCGGTGACCGGCTTCTGCGTTTCATTCACGAAGGCGTCGAGGGCCTCGCGCATTGGCGAGAACCAGGTGCCGTTGTAGATGATGTTGGCGTAATCCTGGCTGATGTTCTTCTTGTACTGGAAGACCGATTTTTCAAGTGTGAGCCTTTCGAGTTCGCGGTGTGCGAAGTGCAGGATGGTGGCTGCCGGGGCCTCGTAAATCTCGCGTGACTTGATGCCGACCACGCGGTTCTCGATCATGTCGAGCCTGCCGACACCGTTCTTCGCGCCAAGCTCGTTGAGCTTCACGATGAGGTCGAGTCCATCCATCTGCTGGCCGTCGAGCGCCACGGGCACGCCTTCGACGAAGTCGATGTCAACCACGGTCGGCTCGTCGGGAGCCTTTTCGGGAGCCGTGGTAATCTGGTAGGCGTCAGCCGGAGGAGCGACCATCGGGTCTTCGAGCACGCCGCACTCGATGCTGATGCCCCAGATGTTCTCGTCAATCGAATACGGATTCTTCTTGGTTGCCGAGACCGGGATGTTGTGCTCCATCGCGTAGGCGATCTCCTGCTCACGAGAGGTGAATTCCCAGATGCGCAGCGGGGCGATCACGCTCATCTGCGGCGCGAGGGCGGCGAAGGTCACTTCGAAGCGCACCTGGTCATTGCCCTTGCCGGTGCAGCCGTGGGTGAGCATGGTGCAACCTTCGGCGAGCGCCACATCGACCAGCGCCTTGGCGAGCAGCGGGCGTCCGAGCGCCGTGGCGAGCGGGTATACGTCCTCGTACAAAGCGCCAGCTTTCAGCGCTCTCCAGATATACTCTTCGACGAAAGTTTTGCGAAGATCGACGAAGTGGAACGACTTCGCGCCGGTGGCGATGGCTTTCGATTCGAGGTTGTCGATCTCCATCTGCTGACCGAGGTTGCCCGTGACGGCCACGATTTCCGCCCCTTCATACTTGTCCTTCAGCCACTTGATCATGACTGACGTGTCGAGACCGCCGGAGTAGGCGACCGCAATTTTTTCCTTGCTCATGCTTCGATACAGGTTTTCATGGTTGTGAGAGAGTTCTCAGAATATAGCTCTTGATGGACGAAATTTTCTTGATGGTGGCCGGAATGACCAGCACCGTGTCGTCTCCGGCGATGGTGCCGAGAATGTCGTCGTTGGTGAGGCGGTCGAGGAACGAGCCGACGCCGTGCGCCCGGCCCGGCAGGGTGCGGATGAGGATCGAGGTTTCGTTCGACGCCACCGAGAGCACCTCCATGCCGACCAGCCCCTTGATGATGTCCACCTGCGGCTCTTCGGGCACGGCGAGCCGGTAGCCGCCCTCCGCCGTGCGATGCCGGACGACCCCCATCTCGGCGAAATCGCGCGACAGAGTCGCCTGCGCGACGACGATGCCTGCTTTTTCGAGCAGTCCGAGCAGCTCCTGCTGGCCGGAGATTTCGTGGGTTTCGATCAGCTCCCTGATCTTTTTCTGCCTGCTCGTCTTGTTCGTCGTTTCCATCTCAGGCTTTGAGGCGATTGGCGGCGCGGTTCAGGCGGTGCGTCAGGTGGAACTTGCGGTAGAGGTCGTGGTTCATCAGCTTGACCATCAGCGCCTTCTGGACGTGCAGGCGGTTTTCCGCCTCGTCGATGATGATCGACTGCGGCCCGTCCATCACCTCGGCGCTGATCTCCTGGCCGCGATGCGCGGGCATGCAGTGCATCACCACCGCCGACGGTTTGGCTTCGGCAAGCATCTTCGTGTTGATCTGGAACTCCTTGAAAATCTTCAGCCGCTCGGCAGTCTCCTCCTCCTGGCCCATGCTGGTCCAGACGTCGGTGTAGAGCACGTCGGCATTTTTGGCGGCCTCCATCGGGTCGTGAATGATTTCGATGGTGCCCTTCGCGTTGCTTCGCGCCTGCTTGATCAGCTTCTCGTCGGGCAGGTAGCCTTCCGGGCAGGCGAGGACGAAGTGGAATGGCAGGATGCCCGCCAGCTCGATCCACGAGTTGGCCACGTTGTTGCCGTCGCCGACGAAGACCACCTTGGTGTCCTCGCGCCACAGTCCCTTTTCATAAAGCGTGAAGGCGTCGGCCAGAATCTGGCACGGGTGCGACAGGTCGGTCAAAGCGTTGATGACCGGAATGCTGGCGTGCGCGGCAAGCGTCTCGACGATCTCGTGCGCATGCACGCGGGCGACGATGGCGTCGTTGTAGCGCGACAGGAGGCGGGCGATATCTTCGACCGACTCGCGTTCGCCAACGCCGATCGACTTGCCTTCGAGGCTGATGGCGTGTCCGCCAAGCTCGAAGACGCCGAGTTCAAACGAGACGCGCGTGCGCAGCGAGGGCTTGCTGAAGATCATGGCCACGGTCTTGTGTCGGATCGGGCGGAACTCGTCGCTTTCCCGGTGAGCCTGGCGCTCTTGCTTGATGAAGAGCGAATAGTCGAAAAGCTCGATGATTTTTCCGGCATCGAGGCCAGTGAATCCGAGAAAGTCGCGTTTTTTCGATCCGTTGCCTGACTTGTGTTGACTCATGATGCTGCTCCTTCAGCGGTTAGTTCAAATTCGTTGACAAACTGCGTACCGACGCCCTCATCGGTGAAGACTTCGAGCAGCAGGGAATGGGTGATCTGGCCATCGACGAGGTGCACCTTGCCGACGCCGCCGTCGAGCGTCTGATACGCCGAAACCACTTTTGGGATCATGCCGCCGGTGATGATCCCTTTTTCGATGAAATCCGCAGCATCGGCCTTGCAGATGGTTTTGAGAATGCGATTGCCGACCCGAACGCCCTCCACGTCGCTGACGTAGATGAGCTTCTCGGCCTTGAGCGCCACGGCGATGGCCGCCGCCGCGTTGTCAGCATTGATGTTGTAGAGGTTGCCCTCCATGTCGAAGCCGATGGGGGCGATGACCGGAATCAGCCCCGCGTCGCAAAGCAGATTGATATAGCGGGTGTTCACCTCCGCCACGTCGCCCACGAGTCCGAGCGTCGCCGCATTCGGCGAGGGCACGGCGCGGATGGTGTCGGCATCGAGGCCGCTTACGCCGACCGCGTTGCCGCCATCCTCGTTGATGAGCTGCACGATGTCCTGGTTCACCTTTCCGGCGAGAGTCATCTGGATCACGTCCACGGTCTGGCGGTCGGTGACGCGCTTGCCGTGCACGAAGGTCGTCTCCAGTCCGAGTTTCGCGGAGGTTTTGGTGATGGCGTCGCCGCCGCCATGCACGATCACCACCTTGATGCCCACCTTGCGCAAGAGCGTGACGTTCTCGGCGAAGATATTCTTGAGCACCTCATCCTTCATGGCCGCGCCACCGTATTTGATGACGAAGGTCTTGCCCTCGAATTTCCTGATGTAGGGCAGCGCCTCGACGAGCATGTAGCCGATAGCTGGCTCGGGCCTCTTGCCCTCGGGGCGAAACTCACTGCACATTTTTTCCATGTCAAAATCTCTGAAATTCAAAAAAAGAAAGCTCTCACAAGCCCAAAGCAAGACACCGAAGATAACATGGACGGCATGGACTCAGTGGACAGAGTGGATTAAGAAGACAAAACCTCGACAACCACTACCCCAATACTTTCAACTCTCAACTCTTCATTATCAACCATCCATTATCCATTATCCATTGTCCATTATCAATTATCAACTCCGATAGCTGCCGTTGATTTCGATGTAGCCGTGGCTCAGGTCGCACGTCCACACAGTCGCCTTGCCCGGCCCGTTGCCGAGCGAAAGCGTGATGGTGAATTCATCCTTTGACATGATCTCTTTGGCCCGTTCCTCCGAGAAGTTCGCGTCGAGTCCCGGTTTCAGGATCGGCTCGTCGTCGAAGTGCACCGAAAGCTCCTCCTGGATGAACGATGCGCCGGAGCGGCCCGCCGCCGCGATGATGCGGCCCCAGTTGGCGTCCTCGCCGTGGATGGCCGTTTTGACGAGCGGCGAGTTGGCCACGGTCATGGCCGCCATGCGAGCCTCGGCGTCCGACGCCGCGCCGGTGACGCGCAGCTCGACGAACTTGGTCGCCCCCTCGCCATCGACGATGATGAGCTGGGCGAGCATGGTCATCACCAAGCGAAGCGCCTCGCCGAAGAGTCGCGCATCTTCGCTATCGCGCAGCACTTGCGGGCCGTTGCCGCTCGCCATGATTGCCGCCATGTCGTTGGTACTCGTGTCGCCATCGACCGTGATCGCGTTGAAGCTCACCGCGTTGGACGCGCCAAGCAGCTCCTGCAGGAGCGACGGGTCAATCGAAACATCTGTGCCGAGGAAGGCGAGCATGGTGGCCATGTTCGGGCAGATCATGCCAGAACCTTTGGCGATGCCCGCGATTCTCGTCGTGCTGCCGGAGAGCGCCACATCGACGCCGAACGCCTTCGGGAAGGTGTCGGTGGTCATGATCGCCTCTGCGGCGTCCGCCCACTGCGTCGCGCCGGAGGCAGCTTTGAGCGACGGCATGGCATCGGCGATTTTCTCGACCGGCAGTCGCTGGCCGATCACGCCGGTGGAGGCGACCAGCACCTCGCCCGCATCGAGGCCGAACGCTGAGGCCGTGGACTCGGCCATCAGCCGCGCATTCTCCATTCCCGACGCGCCAGTAGCGGCGTTGGCGTTACCGCTGTTGCAGATGACGGCCCGCATCGCGCCGCCGGATGCCGAAAGCGCGGCCTTCGACAGCTCTACCGGAGCCGCGCAGCAGCGGTTCGTCGTGAAGACCGAGGCTGTGCTCGACGGTTTGTCACAGAGCATCAGCATCAGATCCTTGCGCGAGGGCTTGATGCCCGAGTTGATGCCCGCGAGCGTGAAGCCATCGGGCCAGAATGCGCCGCCCGACGCGGGATCGGCAATGACCGGCGACACGCCTTCAGGCCAGGTTGTTCTGGCAGCGAGGCGCTTGACGGCAGCTATCGATTTTTCAAATGGTTCCAATCTTTATAAGTCAATTACGGATTGATAATTAGAGCAAAGCTGTGGTTTCGTCGAAGCCCAGCATCAGGTTCATGTTCTGCACCGCCTGACCCGCCGCGCCTTTGACGAGGTTGTCGATGGCCGTGATGATCACCAGCGAGCCGTCGTTTTCGAAGGCGATGCTGACATCGCAGAAGTTGGTGTAGGCAACGTGGTTCACTTCGGTCACGCCATCGCGCACTCTGACGAAGGGAGCATCGGCATAGAATCTGGCGTACAGCTCACGGATTGACTCCAGCGCCACCGGTGAGGCGAGGCGCACGTTCAGCACCGAGTAGATGCCGCGCACATACGGCGCGATCATCGGCGTGAAAACGAAGCGGAACGACGGATCGGTCGCCGAAGTGCCAAGCGTTTGCATAATCTCCGGCGTGTGCTGGTGCTTGCCCACCTTGTAGGCCCGCATGTTGCCGCTCATTTCGGAGAACGAGAGTTCGAGCTTCGCGCTGCGGCCCGCACCCGAAATGCCCGACACCGCCGTGACGTTCACCGATTCGACCTCAATGCTCGCCATGTCGCCATGGAAAAGCGGCGCGAGGCCGAGAATGATGCTCGTGGCGTAACATCCAGGATTGCTGATGGCCGTCGACCCGGCGATTTCGTCGTGGAAAAGCTCCGGCATACCGTACTGAAGCACATCCTCCGCCGACTTGTCGCCGCCATAAAAGTGCTTGTGTTCGGCGGTGCTCGTCAGCCTGAAGTCGCCCGACAGGTCGATCACCTTTTTTCCGGCGGCCACGATGCCCGGCACGAGCTGCAACGCTTCGCCATGCGGAAGGGCGAGGAAGTAGAGGTCGCTATCCGTTTGTCCTGAATAAGTCAGGAACCTCTTGTCGCTCGGGATCGACGGGTACAGCTCCGTAAAGCGCTTTCCGGCCTGTGTGTGGGCGTACAGCTCTTCGATGACCACGCCCGGATGCTTCATGAGCAGCTTGACCAGCTCGGCTCCCGAATATCCTGAAGCGCCGATGACCGAAACCGAGACTTTGTTCTGCTGCATCGAGGTAAGATTCATCAGTGTTTGGAGGCAAATTCACCGGAGTGAATAAATATTCATGTTGGCGGATATTAGTGAATTCACGCATTATTTCAATACAGAAAGATGTGCTTAACGCAATCTTTACAATTTCGATTGATTGCCGTCATTTCACTTTTTTTTCTATCTTGGAGTCAACTTTGAAGAAAATACCATGAATCACCGGTTCCGTAACGTCGTGATTGCACTTATCCTGGCCGCAGGCATTGTTGCGCCCGTATGGCTGTGGATGCGTACGCCCTCGCCGCAAAGCCCGCTCGGTTCAGCAGTTTCCGGCGACACCCCCATCAGCGGAACCCTCGCCGTGGCCCTCGACAACTCCCTCGCGCCAGTCGCTGAAATCCAGGCGAAGGCTTTTTCGGAGCAGTACCCGAAAGCGACCATAACGCTCTCATCGCACGCTTCCCGCCCCATCTTGCAGCTTCTCGAACACCGCGTCGAAGCGGTGCTCATCGAGGGCAAGCTGTCGGCTCGCGAGGATTCGCTGCTCTCCACGCTGAAGCGTCCCGTCAAACGCCAGCCGGTTGCCCGCAACGGGCTCGTCTTCGTCGTCAACCGGGCCAATCCCATCCGTGCCATTTCGATGGATGAGCTGAAGACGTTCTTTTCCGGGCGCGTTACCAACTGGAAATCTCTCGGCGGCTCCCCGGGCGGGATCGTCGCCTGTCTCGACGGAAGCAACCTTCGCGCCCGCTCGCTGCTTTCGGAGATGCTCTTCGGCAAAACGGACGCTCTGTTCGCTTCCGCTGAACCTGACATGGCAAGATTGCTTGATCGCGTCCGAAGCGACCGCTATGCCGCAGCCGTGATGACCCTGCCCGCCTATGCGGCTGCCTTGCGCGGCGGATACAGCGGCAGCATCAAAGCCGTGCCGGTGAGCGCAGGCGGCGAGCCGGTAGCCGCGTCACCCGAAACGCTGTACACTGGAGCCTATCCGCTTTCAACGGATATTTATTACCTCTACGATCCGTACGATCCTCTCGCGACCGGCTTCGGCGCATGGCTTGCCAAAGAGGGGCAGAAACTGTTTGAACGGGGCGACATGGCTCCATACGAACAGCTCGTGCGCACCATTATTATCAAATAACCGGATGAAACACGAAAGCGACACCACAGGCAAGGGCTTTTTCAGGCTGACCATGATTTTCGGATTCGTAGCGCTGCTGCTTGCTGCCGCTGGCACCGCCTGGTTCGGTGTCTACCAGACCTCGCGGCTGCACCAGATTTCGAGCGACCAGGCGCTACGCATGAGGCTGGTCGAGTGCCGCACCCGAATTTCATCGATTGAGCAACAGTTCAGCGATGAACATCTTCCGGTCAAAAAACAGGAGGAACTTCAGTCGAAGCTGCGGATCGAGTGCGCACGCTTTTCGGAGATTGGCCAAAGTCCTGAAGTGCAGACGCAAGGTCTGGTCGCGCAGTGGCTGGAGCATCGCAAGCCGCTCACCGGAGCGGTCAGCCGCGAATCGCTTCAGCTCATGGTGGTCGATCTGGACGGCATGATCGCTAATCTGACCGCCAAGATCGCCGATGACAACGATTTGCTCACGCTCAGCCTGAACAGCTACCTCGGGTTCATCACCATGTTGCTGTTTGTGGTCGTGTTGGCTGGCGGCAGATTTATCATTTCAAACTACCGTCATTCTATCATTCCGATCAATCAGCTCGCCGAGCAACTTGCCCAGTTGAACTGCAATCTTCCCGAGAGCCTGCACGACACCGCCGAAGCCGCCGAAACCCTCATGAGCGGCGAGGAGTCATCCGAGGAGATCCGCTCCGTCACCGAGTCGGTCGCCAACATGTGCCACGACATCGAGGAGAAAAACCGGAAGCTCGACGAGCTCTACATCCGCGACGAAAAGACGGGCCTCTACAACTACCGCCATTTCAAGGAGCACCTCATCATCGATGTCGAGCGGGCACGGCGCTTCAACGGCGACATAGCGCTCGCCATGATCGACATCGACCACTTCAAGCACTATAACGACCGTTTCGGCCATGTCGCGGGGGACAAGATACTGGCCCGAATGGCAGAAATCATCAGTCAGGAGTGCCGCGCAACCGACATTCCGTCGAGGTTCGGCGGTGACGAATTCGCCGTGCTCTTCCCGAAAACCGATCAGGCAACCGCCTTCGAAATCGCCGAGCGGTTGCGCAACATCATCTGCGCCGAACCCTTCGAGCACGAACGCAAGCAACCCGGCGGCCAACTGACCGTCAGCATCGGCGTAGCCTCCTGGCCCGACGACGCCACGGACTGCTATACCCTGATCAATAATGCAGACAAGGCGCTTTACAAAGCTAAGTTTTCTGGTCGGAATAAAGTATTGGCATACACATCAGGAAAGCTGAGCGTCAAAGAGGCCAGTTAAATTATTGCTGTGGAATTCGTTACCCTGTTGGCAGGTGTCTGTCGGGAAATCAGAAAAAGTTGATGTTGTTCAGTTCAGGCGGTTGATTTGGCGCTGAGGGAGTCGGCGGAGTGAGGGAATTGAAGCCCCATCCAGGCACGTTGAGACGGCCTACTTAATTGCATTAATTGAAATATATTTCTACATTTCATGCATATTATGCAACGAAGTAACCATTGACTTTCGTTCTACGCATAATGAGTGGCTGATCAGCACCGAATGCGTCACGGCGAGCCGATTCAAAAAATTCGCATCGAAATACCCGCGAGAATTTGCCTCCTGCGGTGCCAATCTTGAACGCCTGTTGGCCGATTTGCAGTCCGGGATTCCGCTTTCAGTGCTGGCGCAGAACCTTTCGTTTTTCAGGTCTGAGCGGGAAGGGATGTTCAGGATCGGGCAAACCAAAGTGCCGTGAGCGAAAGAGAGCCGCCTGTACCTCTATCCCGACGAGGCAGGCATGGTGATTTATCTGCTTTAGATTGGGACAAAGGAGTCGCAGCGGGACGACATCGCATCGGCAAGAAAAACCATCCGTGCAATCCGGCGGCAACTTGATCAATCGTAATCACATAGAGCATTATGGGCAAGCAGCAATTCAGTTCGGCAGCAGAGGCGTTCGCCTCCATCGTTGGCGACGATGCGGTGAAAGATTCAATTCAGGATGAAGCCGGTAAAACGCAACTGCTCAGCACGCTGGTTCGGATGCGGATGCAAAAAGGGGTCTCTCAGAAGCGCCTCGCCGAACTCATGCAATGCACGCCTAGCAAGATTTCACGTCTGGAATCCTCGACAGACGACACCCTGAAACTCAGCGACATCAAGGAGTATGTTCGATCGCTTAACATCGGCATGAGCATCGTGTTTGAAGACAATGATTTACCCGCCGCCGACCAGATCAGGCAGCACGTTTTCTCGATTCATGAAAAGCTTGAAAGTCTCATCAGAATCACCAAAGAGGTTGACGACGATACGGAGATTGTCGGAAAGATCAATCAGTTTTACGGCGAAGTGCTCTTTAATTTCCTTTCGAAATTCGAGTCCAGCCACTCGAAGCTTCGCATGGTTGTTGAGCCGGGAAAAAGTGGGGGCAACGCGGAGGTGAAGGCTTTGAGCGAGAAGCCAGTCGAGGAGTTGCTGGTGTCGGAGGAGTGAGGCGAAGAATTACATGTTTTGTATTATTGTTATTTCATAAATCATGAATACATATGAAAAAGCCAAACGAACACAATGCAATACAGTCCGCTCTCAATATGTGTAAAAAGTTTTATGGATTGCTTGACCCAATTACAGATATTTGTTATCCCGATGATAAGAATAATGATAGCAAAGATGTGGATTGCGTTTTTCAGATTGGTAGTGAAAAATATGCGCTTGAACATTCGGTAATAGAGTCATATGATGGCCAGATAGAATATGTGCGCAAATCTTATGATATTGCAAAGAAAGTTAATGAACGACTTCGAGAGAAGTTGTTCAACGATAAGCATTATGTTCTTCTACTGCCTCCTGATTTGATTATTAATAAAGGGAAAAAATACCTTGCAAATTTAATTGATAGTTTAAGCGATAAAATATTGATAAATAATACAGAGATCACTTCAGATGCTTCATATTCTATTCAATTTGATAATTCTGATATTACTATCTTTTGTGATGATGTTGACGGACCTGATGAGGATATGGTTCACCGAATACCCACAAAACCAAAAGGGTGTGAGGATTTTCTCAAGCTTGATAGAGTTGATCGGTTATTAAAAGCTAAGTTGCCAAAATTAACTCAATATAAAAAACAAGGCTATAAAACCATCTTGGTTGTTGAGGATGTTAGCGGAGAGTATTGGGCCGGTATAAATAAAAATATTGTAAATGACTTGTTCTGCTCTCATATTATTTCGAGTGTTGATATTGGCATTAGATTTGTCTCGATTTATGATGAAATGATTGTTGGAAGTATATGGAAAGATGGTGCGCAGTGGCATGATGAAGCACCGATGGAAAATAGATTTAAAATTGATGGTAATCAGGCTTTCAAGCTATTATCTCATAAACGCAAGAAATAACATTATTTCTACCCGCCGCCTCTTCTCCGCGAGGCGGCGGATAATCGAAATCAAATGCAAATCTACTTCTTCACCCCTCCCGCCGTCTTTGCCTTCTCCTCCAGCTGCTTCGACAGCAGGACAATCCCGACTCCGACGGCGATCATCAGAAAGCAGAGCACCTGGCCCATTGAGAAGTTGAAAAATACGAAGCCGAGTTGGGCGTCGGGTTCGCGGAAGAATTCGATGAAGAAGCGTACCGTGCCGTAGCCGATGAGGTAGAGGCCGGAGAGGAAGCCCGTCCACGGTGCTTTTTTGCGGATCGTCCAGAGAATGATGAAGAGCACGATGCCTTCGAAGAACGCTTCGTAGAGCTGGGAGGGGTGTCGCAACGCCACGGTCGGAGCGTCGGGGAAGTACATACCGATGGCCGAGGTGGTCACGCGACCGTAGAGTTCGCCGTTGATGAAGTTGCCGAGGCGGCCAAAGGTGTAGCCGAGCGGCATGGCGGGGATGAAAAGGTCTACGGTCTTGAGAAAATCCACCTTCTGCTTGCGGGCAAAAAGCCACAGGGCGATGGCCACGCCGATCAGTCCGCCGTGAAACGACATGCCGGTGATGCCGGAGAAGGCGCAGGTTCCGCCGCCGAATTTTATCGGCAGAAGCGTGCCGATGGGATCCTGCAAAAACCAGTCGAATCCATAAAATAATATATAGCCTACCCGCCCGCCGATGAGCACGCCGCCCATTGCCCAGGTCAGGGCGTCGCCGGGGAAGCTTTTGCCGAAGGGAAGCTTTTCGTCGGCAATTCTATATTTTGAAAGGAGATAGACAATCGCGAAGGCAATGATGTACATGGTGCCATACCAGCGGATGGCAATCCCTCCGACCGAAAATATGACGGGATTCATCAGCGAAGGGAGTTGCTGCCACCAGGCCGTAAAGTCGTGCATAAAAAAATTTTTTTTTAGAAGTTGTGGGGGTTAACGATGGTTAAAGTCTTGGAACGTAAGGGAATGTAGTTATATTAAATCCTTGCACACTTCTTTTCGTTCGCAAACTACCCTGTAACATAAACATAGAGAGCATGGCTAAAATTCTTGAAGGGCCTGCCATGAAATTGTTCAACAAGTGGGGCATTCCTGTGCCTAATTACGTTGTCATCATGGATCCTGATCGTCTTGCACAGCTTGGTGAAGCTAATAAATGGCTGCGTGAATCGAAACTTGTCGTCAAGGCTCACGAAGCCATTGGCGGTCGTTTCAAACTCGGCCTTGTCAAAATCGGCCTGAATCTCGACGAAGCCATCGCGGCCTCTCGCGAGATGATCGGCGCGAAGATCGGCACCTCCGAAGTTCGCCAGGTCATCGTGGCCGAACAGCTCGAACACGACGAAGAGTACTACGTCTCGATCATCGGCAACAAGGACGGCGCAGAGTTGCTGCTCTCCAGGAAAGGCGGCGTCAATATCGAAGATAACTGGAATACCGTCCGTCGCATGCAGATTCCTCTCGACGAGAATCCCTCCATCGAGCGCCTCACCGAGCTGGCTGTCGAAGCTGGTTTTGAAGGCGAAATCGCCGAGCGCGTCGGCAAAATCTCCTCCCGCCTCGTGCTCTGCTTCGACAACGAAGACGCGCAGTCCATTGAGATCAACCCGCTGGTCATCCGCAAGAGCGACATGCGTTTCGCGGCGCTTGACGCCGTCATGAACGTGGACTGGGACGCCCGCTTCCGCCATGCCGACTGGGATTTCAAGCCGGTTTCCGAAATTGGCCGTCCCTTCACCGAGGCCGAGCAGCAGATCATGGACATCGATTCCCGCATCAAGGGTTCGGTCAAGTTCGTCGAGGTTCCCGGTGGCGAAGTGGCTCTCTTGACCGCAGGCGGCGGCGCATCGGTCTTCTATGCCGACGCAGTCGTGGCTAGGGGCGGCACCATCGCCAACTACGCTGAATATTCGGGCGACCCGGCTGACTGGGCTGTCGAGGCTCTCACCGAGACCATCTGCCGCTTGCCGAACATCCGCCACATCATTGTCGGCGGCGCTATCGCCAACTTCACCGACGTGAAGGCGACCTTCAGCGGCATCATCAACGGCTTCCGCGAGAGCAAGTCGAAAGGCTACCTCGAAGGGGTCAAAATCTGGGTCCGCCGTGGCGGCCCGAACGAAGCTCAGGGCCTTGCCGCCATCAGGCTGCTCCAGGAGGAAGGGTTCGACATCCACGTTTACGACCGCTCCATGCCCATGACCGACATCGTCGATATGGCGATGAAGTCTTGATGGCTGTCTCGACAAGACCTTGAAATTAAAGCATATAGCAACTCATTAAACTTTGATTGAACCGTGAGCATTCTCGCAAATAAAGATACCCGGGCAGTCATCATCGGTGGCGTGGCTGGCGTCAATGCGGCAAAACGCATGGCCCAGTTCGACTACCTGATCAACCGTCCACTGACCGTGCAGGCCTTCGTGTATCCGCCCGAAGCCGGCCAGCAGAAAGAAATTTTCCGCGGTGGCGAACTCAAGAACGTTACCGTCTACTCATCCCTCACTCCAGCGCTTGCGGAGCATCCCGAAATCAACACCGCGCTGATCTACGTCGGCGCATCGAGGGCCGCCCAGGCCGCCAAAGAGGCGCTCGAATCTCCGAACATCAAGCTGGTCTCCATGATCACCGAAGGCGTTCCTGAAAAGGATGCCAAGCGCCTGAAGAAACTTGCCCAGCAGCACGGCAAGATGCTGAACGGCCCCTCCTCGATCGGCGTCATGTCGGCGGGCGAATGCCGCCTCGGCGTGATCGGCGGCGAGTTCAAGAACCTGAAACTCTGCAACCTGTACAAGTCCGGTTCGTTCGGCGTACTGACCAAGTCGGGCGGTCTGTCCAACGAGGCGATGTGGCTTTGCGCCCAGAACGGCGACGGCATCACCTCCGCCGTGGCTATCGGCGGCGACTCCTATCCCGGCACCGATTTCGTTACCTACCTCGAAATGTTCGAGAACGATCCTGCAACCAAGGCGGTCGTGCTGGTTGGCGAGGTTGGCGGCAACCTCGAAGAGGAGGCTGCGGAGTGGCTTGCTCTTGAGCCAAGGCGCATCAAACTGATCGCCGCGATTGGCGGTACTTGCCAGGAGGTTCTGCCTCAGGGCATGAAGTTTGGCCACGCTGGCGCGAAGGAAGGCAAAAAAGGCGCAGGCTCAGCCCGCTCTAAGATGAACGCCCTGCGCGAAGCTGGCGCGTACGTGCCCGACACCTTCGGCGGCCTCAGCAAGGCGATCAAGCAGGTCTACGAAGAGCTGCTCGCTTCTGGCGCTATCAAACCGGAGTCCGAGCTCGACGAGGCGCTGCTGCCCGAGCTGCCGCCGAGCGTTCAGGAGGTCATGCGGCAGGGTGAAGTGGTCGTCGAGCCGCTCATCCGCACCACCATCTCCGACGACCGCGGCGAGGAACCTCGCTATGCCGGTTTCGCCGCTTCGGAGCTGTGCTCGAAAGGCTATGGCATCGAGGATGTCATCTCCCTGCTCTGGAGCAAGCAGCTCCCGACCCGCGAGGAGTCCGAGATCATCAAGCGCATCATCATGATCTCCGCCGACCACGGCCCGGCGGTCTCCGGCGCTTTCGGCGCGATCATCGGCGCTTGCGCAGGCATCGACATGCCGCAGGCGGTTTCGGCTGGCATGACCATGATCGGCCCGCGTTTCGGCGGCGCTGTGACCAACGCTGGCAAGTACTTCAAGCTGGGCGTCAAGGAGTATCCGAACGACATCCCCGGCTTCCTTTCCTGGATGAAGAAGAACGTCGGCCCGGTTCCCGGCATTGGCCACAGGGTCAAGAGCCTCAAGAATCCTGACCAGCGCGTGAAGTACCTCGTCAGCTATGTGAAGAACGAAACGTCGCTGCACACGCCGTGCCTTGACTACGCGCTCGAAGTCGAGAAGATCACGACCGCCAAGAAGGATAACCTGATCCTGAACGTTGACGGCACCATGGGTTGCATTCTCATGGACCTCGGCTTCCCGGAGCACTCGCTCAACGGCTTCTTCGTCTTGGCCCGCACCATTGGCATGATTGGCCACTGGATCGACCAGAACAACCAGAACGCCCGCCTCATCAGGCTCTACGACTACCTGATCAACTACGCCGTCAAACCGGAACGCCCGGTTCCCGACAAGAAGTAATCGTCAGGCGATACAGACAAAAAAAGCAGGTCAACTTGGCCTGCTTTTTTTATTTGTGGAAGAATGATGATATCATAAAGCGCTTAAACGCTTTTATTTTTGTTTATTACGCAGGTCTTTCATGTTGCAGGGAATGTTGCAGTTCTCTGGATTTTACAGATGAATTGCTTGACCCCTGAGCATGAGAGCTGTATCAGTTAACTAAGCAATAAACAGATTATGCGTAATTACAGGCTAACAGTTTCGACAGGAAGTATTGAGGGAGCTGGAACTAATTCAGTTGTCACGATTGCCCTTGTCGATGTCAATGGTCGGAAAAGTGAGACACTTCGTCTTGACACGCCCGGTGTTGATGATTTCGAACAAGGACACACCGATACCTTTCTTCTCACGGATCGCAATGAACTCGGCCCGATCTCCAGCATCATCGTCACCAAGGACAACTCGGGCAAGCATCCAGACTGGTATCTCGAAGAAATCGGAATTACTGATGGACGGACAGGAAAAAGCTGGATTTGTTCTTTCCGTACCTGGTTTTCTCAGAAAAACGGTTTGAGTCATACGTCAAAAGCCGTAGCGGCATCTGCGTATCAGGTCAGAATCAGGACAAGTCGTGAAGATTATGCCGGTACCAATGCAGGGATTGCGCTTACCCTTCACGGAAACAGCGGAAGTTACGGACCTGTTCGGCTCGACAACTCGAATGATAACGCTGAACGAGGCGATACTGATGTCTACAACTTACCTGTGGCAACGGAGCTTGGTGAACTGCAACGTATCACGCTTCAGACAAACAATTCTGGTAGCAAATCCGGCTGGATGCCTGCCTATGTCCAAATTTTGGATGAAGCTCGCGCACAGATAAGCCATGTCTGGATTAATGAATGGCTGACGAAAAGCAGGAGCAACGATACATATGCTTTGGTGGCAGGCAGTGTCGAAGAAATCGGTTCCGTATACTGGTGCGCCAGAGACCTGTCAGGGATCAAGGCTTTAGGAAACCATCACTTCCTCACTATTTTTTTCCATAGCGAATATATTGCCAAGCAAATGACATCTGCTTTTGGTATCGGTTACAAAACGGAAAAAGTTGGTTCCAGCTATCGTTATTTTACTACTATTGGCGCATTTACAGACTTGACTTGCAAGTTCAACCAAGGTGATGATGTATTCTCCGTCAGAGAAAAGCTCGACCCAGACCAGCATACGTCAGTTTGGAAAGCCGATTTTGACATGGAACGTCATTTTATCGCTCCACAAAGCAGGTGGAGTGAGCGGCAACAGATCGAGTTGATAATCACTGCCGCCAAAAACTTTCAGAAGCATAAATCGCGGCCAGGATATGACCTAAATGATACTAACTGCGCTACATTTGTCAATTCTCTGTTGAAGTATCTCAATTATTCATATTCTTACAGAGTGAAAAAAGGAGAATTTGACGGTATTGATTGGGGAGAAGAGAATAATATTCCTCGACGTTATTTCGACCCGATTTAATAAATGATGGTTTCAGCCTGATCTGTTTGCGCGTCGCGGTTTTATGAAGACAGGAGAGCCGCGACGCTTTTTGTTTCTGCAATATCACATCCCCGGAATTCTCGGGATATATTTCATCTTCGATAGCTTGTAGTAATACCCCCACGCTTTTTTCAGCCAGTGGCCGACTATCGGTAGCGGAATGAACATTTCGCTGTGGCCGGTGCGGTAGACGAAGCCTGCGCCGTCGCCGGTGTCCATGACAGAGATGTTTTGCGCCGCAGTTGTTAACCTTTCCGTTTCGCTATAATAGTATCGCTTGATGCGCATGTAAACTTGATCGTCCCCATTCAATTCACTGAACAGATTGTTCTCGGGAAGTGGCAGTTTTCGATAACGGTTCGTATGTAAAACTTATAATGTTTACCGACCAGTGATATGTCAAAAGAAAAATAACGGAGATTTGTCATCGCGAGTCACGACTTGTCGGGACGTGGCGATCCATCCCTATTCTCTATCGCGCTGAATCCGTATGGATTGCCACGCCGCTTCGCGGCTCGCAATGACGCGGAAAGTACAAGACTGTTTGGAATTGACTTGACACCAGGTCAGTTTCCGGTATTACTTCTGATAGATAACTATGCCTGCTCGTTCGATATGTTCTTTCAAAGGTTGAAATACGATTGACTCAATTCTTTGTATGTCGAAGTGATAGGGAAGAGGCAGATCGTCAAGTGCCGAAGAAAGTCGTGCAACATCGATATCATCGTCCAGGCCTTCGATGGCTAAATCGATATCTGAATTTGCTTTGGCCACTCCTTTGGCTCGTGATCCGTAGAGAATGGCCCGACGAATCCCGGCATTGCCTTTCAGTACATCGATAATCAACGACAATGCACGCTCAGGCAAGCCGGTATTGGTCAACTGTTTCTGTACAGATTCTGCATCCATTGATGAAATGCTTTGAGCAATGGCAGATATTTGTTCCAGATGTTGACAAGCGCTGAACGAAAACGCTTTTCATCGTATGTGTGCGTCAGCAAATTCCTTTCAAGCATCATGTCTATCCAACCCTGACCGTCATCGATGACTTTGGCGGCAAATGCCTCCTTGATGACGCTTTTCGGTGTGACCGGGACGATCTGAATTCCGGAGTCTTCGAGAAAGTCTTTCATGGTTTTCCATGCCAGCTCAAACGAAAACTCAAAACGCTGAATCAGGCCCTCAAGTTCAAGGTCAGAAAAATCGTCCAGCGTTCGCGACAAGAACGCGCTCTGGAGAAGGTTAAACGCACGGTCATAATTCTCGAAGCGCAGTTTCCAGCGGATATCCTGATTCATTGGCGCACAAGGCATTTTGGTTCTGATAGCCTTTCAGGTCAATGTACGAATTTCAACTGGTGAGGTTGTCTTTGTTTTGATTCGCCCACGCTTTTTTCAGTCAGTGGCCGACGATCGGCATCGGAATGAACATCTCGATGTGACCGGTGCGATAGACGAAACCTGCGCCGTCGCCGGTGTTCATGACGCAGAGGAGGTTCAGGTATTCCTGGTAGCCCTTCATCGGCTCCTCGTGGCCGCGCAACTCCGCCATGAACTCCGCCGCGATGCGACCCTGCCTGTCTCCCCTATCGTCAGGCAGCTATTTTTTTTAGCGATTGAATCACTCTCGCAATGACTGCGCCGATACCGATCAGCGCCACGCTTGCAGGTTCAGGCACAGGGACACCGCCGCCGCCTTCAGTGCCAAGGCCTCCAGATCCTGTATCAACTTGAACATAGAGTTTGCTGCTTCCAGAGCGGTCTAATCCTGCGCTTTGCAATCGTGCTCCAAAATCGGTAAACGTGATGTTTTCATTAGCCTTCAGCGTAAAGGTCGTCAATCGAATATCATCACCTTTTCCAATTCCTGGTTTTCCAAGTTCAACCCCTCCATCAAAAGAGTAATTATTCGCCTCTCCGTGCATATTGACATCGCCACTCAAGCTATAGATGCCACCTTTATTATTGAACTGCGAAGAAGTTACCTTTGGGCCACTCACCGACAATCCCGTCAAGTTACCATCCCAACTGAAGAAAATGCCTCTGATGTCAGCGACAGTGCCGCCCCCCAGGCTGACATCAACGGTGACTGACTGCGTTCCCATGCCTGTAACGCTCAAAATCACCTGAGAATCAGTTCCGGTATACTCATCGAGAGTGAATACGAGTGGTGGCGTCACTGCGACCATTGGGAATGCAGATAACGGAAATGCTGCCGTCATCAACAAGATTCCGCTCAGGACACTTAGTTTTTTCATCGCTATCCACTCCCCTTTGATTGATTTTTTGCTCATGGTATTTTGCCATCCCTTGATACCGCGACTCTCTTTAGAGTCACATATACATAATGTGTGAGAGCTACATCAGCAGTACACATATTACATATGCTATATTATACAAAAAATAGTGTTTGCCCAATACATTCGTATACTATTATTGACTATTTATGAGATTTTTGCAGGCTGATGTTTTGATGTCAATAATCCTTAACTCAAATAATTTGAATGAATTAGATGTATTCAAGGGCTACTGCGTCTGTGATTTTATGTGATGTGTATGAACTGAACAGGGAGAGATGGAGAACCGGCAAACTGTAAACAGGGCGAGAATCTTATAAAATTTATGAAGCACAGCAGCCGTCAGTCATCGACCCTGACGGCATGTTCCGCTTCGCCAACGCAGTAAAGGCGGCGGATGTGCTCGACATGAAGTTTTCGGGAGAAGCCGCCATCCGGTAAACGCGCCGGAGATGCGCGATTCCGCTACGCCAATCGAAGTCGGAGAACCGGACGTTCGAGCTGTTCAGAGCTAGGTGTTGGTGAGGCAAACTTCGCTGGTGGGGTCTTTTGGGTAAGATCGCGAAATTACTCTATGTCAGGGGTGAGCACCACATGCTATTGAATGCTCCATGCTCAAGCTGGCCTCGATCCAGCATTCCTGATCCCCTGTCTGGCCGGTCATACGGTCGCGTTCCACTTTTCAAAGATGGCTTGTGCTTGACCATAGCGCAACGGACGCGACGTCATGATCGAGGAGTGCAGGAACTCGGTGTTTACCAATGCACTCCCCTGCTTTAAAATCCCTCATGAACCAGACAAATTCGTCCTCGTCAAACGCAAAAAGGCGGCCACGACAAATCGAGACCGCCCTCCATTATCAACTATCAATTATCCATTATTACTTCACCTTTTCAACGTGCGTCATGAACTCTTCCGCTTCGATGAAACCGACGACCCGGTTGTCCTTCAGTTCGCTGCCTGATTTGTCGAAGAAGATCATGCCGGGAGGGCCGAAGAGGCCGAAGCGTTTCATCAGCGCTTTGTCGTCTGCGCTGTTCGCGGTGACATCCACCTGCAACAGCGTGACGTCGGCAAGCCCCTGCTGAACCTTCGCGTTGCTGAAGGTGAACTTCTCCATCTCCTTGCACGACACGCACCAGTCTGCGTAGAAATCGAGCATCACCGGCTTGCCTGCCGAGGCTTTCAGCTCGCGGTCGAGATCATCGACGGTGCGGATTCTTTTGAATGTCAGCTTTGCGCTCTCACCATTCGCATCGGAGTCGGACGACGAAGCGCCACGCAGTCCGGCCAGCGGTTCGAGCGGGTTTGTGCCGCCCGACGCGGCTCCGACCAGCTCCATCACGCCGATGATGAAGAGCAAAAGGCCGATCATTCTTGTGAACTTGCCGCCGATGGTCATTTTATCGGGCTGGTGGCCGAACACTCCGGCGAATATCGCGCAGAGAATGCCGAGCGCTCCCCATGCGACCATCGATGCCTGCGGAGGCAATACCGGATTGACCATCCAGATAGCGACGGCGATCAGCATCAGTCCAAACACATACTTGACGCCGATCATCCATGCGCCCGCTTTCGGCAGAAGGCTGCCCGCCGAGAGGCCGATCAGGAGCAGCGGCACGCTCATGCCCATCGCCATCGAGAAGAGCGCAATACCGCCGATCACCACATCCTTGGTCTGGCTGATGTAGACCAGGGTGCCAGCCAGCGGCGCGGCGACGCAGGGGCCGACAATCAGCGCCGAGATGGCTCCCATGAAGAAGACGCCGACGAAGCGACCGCCCTTCAGGTTGCCGGAGGTCTTGTTCAGCTTTGTCTGCAAGGATGATGGCACCTGAAGCTGGTAGAGGTCGAACATCGAGAGCGAAAGGCCAAAGAGCAGCAAGCTGAACGTCACGAGTACCCACGGCTTCTGAAGCGCTCCGGCCAGCCCTTCGCCCGCCAGACCAGCCGCCACGCCGAGCGAGGTGTAGACCAGCGCCATGCCGAGGCAGTAAGCCACGGCCATGAGGAAGCTTTTCGCCTTGGTGGTCTCCCCTTCTCCGACGATGATCGACGAAAGAATCGGCACCATCGGCAGCACGCATGGCGTGAACGAGAGCAGGAGGCCGAAGAGGAGGAACGCCGCGGATACCTTCCACAGGCTTCCGCTTTCGAGGGTTGATTTGGCGAGCGACATGTCATCCTTGCCGCCTTGTGACGCGGCTTTCTCCGTGGTCGCCGTTACTACGGGCGCGGGTTCCGGCGCTGCTGCCGGCTGCACGCCAGCCGGTGCGCCAGCCTCCGGCGAAGCGCTTGCGGCGGGCGCAGTCGCATCCTGCTTCGACGGATCGAGCTTGAACGACCGGCTCATCGGCGGATAGCACAGCCCGTCCTCGGAGCATCCCTGATACTCGACGCTCACGGTGAACGGCCCGGAAGCCTGCTTGATCGGCACGGTGACATTCAGGGAGTTATGATAGATCACCTGTTTTTCACCGGTCGTGGAATCGGTGAAGAGAATGCCTTCAGGAAAAACCGGCTTGCCGAGGGTCGCCTTTCCGCTCGTGACGCTCACCTTCACCTGGTCGCGATAGAGCTTGTAGGACTTGGCGATCTTCCAGTGCAGGGCGATGGAGTTGTTGGCGGTCAGTTCAGCACTCGGCACGAATGCCTTTTCAGGATCGAGAAAATCCGCCGCCATGCCCGTGACGCTATTCATGAGCAGCACGAGCAACATCGCGACCGTGGTGATGAAACCTCTGGGGGTTCGTTGTTTTATCATGTTTTTATCAGCGTTGATTCAATGGTTGTAATACACTTTGCCCGCCTGATCGACCGCGAGGAACTTGAATCCGGAGTCTCTCAGATAGCTCAGGCCATTCGCCTCCAGAAGCATGGTGATCGTCGTGACGCTGCCCGCCGTGGTAGCGAGCGGCGCGAGCACCGAGACCGAGCGCCAGAAGGTTACCGGAAATCCCGTCACGGGATTGAGTATGTGGCAGTAACGCCGCCCCTCCAGCTCGAAAAAGCGTTCGTAATCTCCGCTGGTGGCGATGGCTCCAGACTCGACCGGTATCGAGGCGATCATGCCGCCGGAGTTGCGCGGATCGCGAATGCCGATGGTCCAGGGTTCTCCGTCAGGTTTTGGCCCGATGATCCTGATATCTCCGGCGAGATTGACGTACCCGTGCCGTGCGCCACGCTCTGCGAGTAATTCAGCGGCAGCATCGGCAGCGTACTCCTTGCCGATCCCACCGAAATCGAGCTGCATCCCCTCTTCGGGCAGCCGGACGGCGCTCTCCTTCCGTTCGACGCGACTCCATCCGACCAGCTTCAGGAGCGGGAGCAACGCCTCCTGCGGCGGGATTTCCGCCTTGTCGAAATTCCACGCTCTTCGCAGTACGCCCGAAGTTACGTCGAACAATCCCGCGCTGTTTCGATAGAGCGCGTCGGAGTAATCGAGCAGCGCACGGGTCTCTTCGTCGCACTCCGTCCAGCCGCCACCGGCAGCGCTGTTGATCCGCGACACCACGCTCTCGGGCCGGTATCGGGAGTACTTCCGTTCGATCCGGCTGACCTCTTTGATGCCATGCGCTGCGAGTTTTCCGGCATCCTTTTTTCCCAGACCGGCAAGCAGTATCTCGCATCCGCCGCCCATCGCCCTGAATTCAAATCTGTGCATATGAGCGGCAAATTACATCAAGAGAGGCTTTTTTCCATTATACGGCAGACTCAGAACTTGCGCGACAGGCCGACCTGGATCGCGCTCATGTTGAAGGTCGGAATGCCCGGATCGCCTTTGCCGTTGATCCCCCAGTTGTAGCGCTGCTCGGAGTGTTCGTACTTTACGTCAGCCGTCCAGCTTCGGCCAAGCTCTTTGCGGACCTTGATGCCGTAACTGAATGCGCCAAAAGCCGATAGCCGCTGATCTTCAGAGTAATGCTCCAACCCAGTCACCGGGGTAGGATCACGAGGATTGTCACCCGTCGGTACATAAAAATCAGCAGCGCTCTGCGAATAGTACCTGAGCGAAGGCGTGATCTCCCAGCCCTTCGGCAACGGCTGTACGTATTCCGCGTCGAGGGTGTGCGACTGGATTCCGAAGGAGTCGCTGTAATAGCGGTACGAGAGGCGCGTCGTGCCGTTCGGGCCATCGAAGTGGTGGTTCCAGCGGGTCATGAAGGTGACCATGTTTCTGTGGCCCGGCCGTAAGTCATAATTTTTGTAAGGATCGCTGTAATGACCGTAACCGTGCGTCAAGGTGACGGTCATCTGCATGATGTCGTTCTGCGACATCACCTGGGTCACGCCAAGCAAACTCGAAAAGACCGTTTTGTGCCCCGGATCCGCTTGTTTGTGCACGACAGCCTCCTTGTTGAGATCGATCGTGTCACTGTTGAAGGCCGTACCGAAGCTGAATGTCGTGTTCCTGCTTTCGGTTGACAACGTCCCATTCAGCGAGCATCCGAGGGATTTGTAGTCTGACTCCTGCGAGTAGCTGGTGCCGAGGGTGAGCGTGCCCCTCGAAAAATAGCGGGTCACGTTCAGGTCACCGGCATGACGCAAATCTCCAGAAGCTCCCGAAGTGGTATCCTCCGGGAAGCCCCAGCCGTGATACGCCGGAGATGCGCCGGTGACGGAATCCTCGATGAAGGTCGCCGCGACCGACCACTTGCCCGCGATCGGCACCATGCCCATGAACGACAGCGCGTTTACCGTCATTCGATCCTTCGACATCCCTGCCGTCAGATCGGTATCTCCCGTCTGGCTGTCGTGATAGTTCAGATATTTCATGCTGACGACTGCCTGTTCGGGAGCCGCATCGGCCAATGCGTTTTTCGCGGACGGCAGCAGCATGGCGGCGCTGGCGAGCAGAGCGCCAAATACTCTGGATTTTTTGCTGGTATTCTTTACCGGAACAGATTCCATAAGCTTCAACTCGTTAAGTAATTATATCGATACTTCTTACTCAGTTGCATCCGCATCCGCCGCCACCGATGCCCGCGCCTCCCGATGAGGCCTCCTTGCTGCTGTAGATATGTTCGGTGTAACCAGTATCGAGCCTGTCGCCCTCGAAGGTCATTTCAGGCTTGGCCAGGTTCTGTTTTTCCCAGGGCTGGACACTCGAACATCCGGAAAGTCCGTACATGATTATCATGGCAAAGAGTGGCCATATTTTCACAACTAATTTTTTTACCATCAGTTACCCCCAAGCGCACTCAGAATCTGCTTTTCCATCTCCTCCTTGTCGGCAGGCTTGAAGCCGAGATGCACTGACAGAATCTTTCCGCTCTTGTCAATCAGGAAGCTGGTCGGCATTCCTTTTACGCCAAACGCTTTGGGAGTCTGCCCTTTCGAGTCGAAAGCGACAGTGAAATTTGCCGGATTCTGGGCAAGAAACTTCATGGCGTCATCGTTTCTGGCATCGAGATTGACGGCAACAACCTTGAATCCCTTGGCGCTGTACTTGGCCTGCATCTCGTTCATCCACGGGAACGACTGACGGCATGGCCCGCACCAGGAGGCCCAGAAATCGAGATAAACCACCGAACCGGCAGAATCCGAAAGCTTCACGGGCCCCTGCTTGCCGAGCAACGAAAAATCCGCGACTTTGTCGCCAATGCCAAGAGCGTGCGCATTGGGGCTCATCCCAAGGGAGAGAACAAGGGTAATAAACCCGACTTTGACTTTTTTCAATGTGAATGCCTTCATGATCATAATTATTATATGTTGAAAAAATTGACGACCGCCTTGAATGAAAGAACCGTTCAAGGTATTCGCAGAACAATGTAACTATTATATAAACTATATTCTGCTATACAAAACATAACGATTGTTAATAATCGTATACAGAAAATGTGTTCAGGGAACCGTATTGCCCATGTCTGGTTTTGCAAGAATAACGCACAACAAATCAAGAAGATATGGAATTTCCACGGCGAAAGAGTGGTGATGGATAAAAAAATTACATCAAACGCAGATCGTTAAAGGAACTAACCAGATCGACTACCTGCGTGACCTCCATCCATAATAATTTCAGCGATAAAAAATAACATTTTTATGAAAATACGATTTCTTTCCTTAAGATTTTCTTAAACTGGTCAATCTGTATCCAACTATAATAGCTCCATATAGCAAAAAACCATGAACCGGTAATAAAAAAGCCGGTTCATGGTCTTCAGAAAGCTGTGAAATCAGAGATGTTTACTTTGCCATCTTGACGGAAACAGTTGCCGTCTGGCCATCGGCCACGGTGACCGTTGAAGCGCCCACCGGTTTGAGCTTTTCGCTCCAGGCGACTACCTGGTATGTGCCTGCCGGTACGTTGGCAATGGAGAACTTGCCGGTCGCATCAGTCACGTCATAGTAGTTGCTGTTCACGGCAACGACATAACCCGACATTTCCGAGTGCACGTTGCAGAGCAGGTTGACCACGCAAGGTTTGTCGAAGGTCACGTCCCTTGCCATGCCGGGATTGTAAGTGCCGAGATTGAATTTCTTGCAGACGTCCGCCGAGAAAATATTGTGGTTCACCTTGTCGCTGTTTTTGAACGACACCGTCGAGCCAACCGGAACGGCCAGCACACGCGGAATAAACATCAGGTTTTTCTGATCGACCTCGCTTCTTTTCGGCGTAACCGGTGCTCTGCCGCCTACAAGATAAACGACGGCATCTTTTTTGAACTTCGGAACCGAGGCGTCAATGGTGCCGGTCACGGTACCGGCAGCGAATGCGTTTGTTGACATCAGGCCCAATCCAGCCATCAGAAGAGCCGGTTTCAGCACCTGTTTTTTGAGGTTGTCAATGTTCATTTTTTCACTCCTTGCCATTGTTAATAAAAAAATGTACCGGAAACCCCTTCCGGTACACAATTGTTAAAGGTACGAAATTTACTCCATGAAAACAGGTCTCGGGCACAGTTAGTTGCCGCCCAGTGTCCTAATATGGGCAATCATGCACTCGATCTCGTCCTTGTCGAAGGTTTTACCCCACGGCGGGCACATGTTCGACTTGCCTACTCCGGCGGAACCTTCGCTGATCGCCTTGAACATCCTGTCGTCGGACAAGGTCTTCATGAAGGCCTTGTCCGTGAAGTTGGCCGGCGAAGGCGTAAGGCCGTAACCGTAATACTGCCCTGCGCCGTCACCGGTTTCACCGTGGCAAATGGCGCAGTAATGGTTGAACAGGCGCTTTCCCTCCCTGAGGTTGAATGGCAGCTTGTCGTCGTTTTCGTCAGTCGCCACCGCTCCATCGGCAGCAACGCTTGCTTCGGGTTTTGCTTTCTTGCTCTGCGGCTTGCTGCAGCCGGAGACGCAGACTCCGGCTATGGCAGCAAAAAGAGCGATCCTGATGATGTTATTTCTTGTTTGCATCGCTGTTGTTCAGTTTCAGGGTCATCAGATAATTGGTCAGTATGATTCGTTCGCGTTCGGTGAATCCGTAGGTCGGTTCCACAACGTCAGACTTGAACCTTCTGGGATTTTCGAGATAGACGAACATGAATCCGGAATTGAGCCTGTTGCCGACGTTCGACAGGTTCGGGCCTACCGCGCCACCGTCCGCGCCGATCTGATGACAGACCATGCATCCTTTCTGGTCGTAGAGCGCCTTGCCCGCGGCAATCTGCTGCTCCATGCTCATGTCGGTGATAACCGGAACGTTTTTCGGAATATCCGGCGACACAAGCTCCTGCTGGAAGTAGTTGACCACCACATCCACATCGGACTTGTTCGTATCCTGAACGGTCTGTTTGTTCAGGTTGAACTTCGGCATGGTGATTTTCGTCTTGACGGTCGCCAGCTTCAGGCCGAGGTTCGGCATCTGCTGCAACAGCGGGCGAATCACATCAGGATTGGCCAGGAAGCCACGAATCCACTTCTCCTGCAACTTGCTGCCTGCGAATGTCAGGTTCGGAGCGTAATCCTGACCGATACCCTTGATGGTGTGGCAGTTGGTGCACTTGACCGTCTCGATCACCTTGGCGAAGTCGCCGGTGAACTGGTACGGCGTCACCTTGGCCATCTTGTCGATTTCAGTCTTCGACGGCACGAGGAAACGGGTCGGCACGTTCGAGTCGGTAAATCCGTACAATACGCCAGCCAGCTCGTTGACCTCTTTTTCCGACAGGCGGAAGTTCGGCATGCGCAGTCCGAGACGGAAGCCTCTCGGGTCTCTGAGCTTCTGCTTGAGATAGCTCAGGCGGTCGTTCGAGATCGTCTTCTTCATTCTGCCGAAGTCGAGCAGTTCAACCGGTTTGCTGCCAATGGAGGTCAGCTCGGTGCCGATCTTCTCCTTCATCTCGTCGCTCTTCAGGAAGGTGACCCCCTGCGCTCTCAGCGATGGCGCAACCTGCACCTGCTCCATGCCTTCGATCTTGTGGCAGCCGTAACAGCCGTACTGCTGGATGATGTCCTTGCCCTTCTTGATCGAAGCTGCATCGATAGTCCGCGGCGTGGTGTAGTTCATCTCGCCATCATCATCCGTGAAGGTGCTGACGATATACTCGACAAGGCCGTTGATCTCCTGGTCGGTAAAGGTGAACTGCGGCATCCTTTCGGTCGCGGAGTACTGGCGCGGATTCTTGATCCAGTTGAAGAGCCAGGTCTTGTTGACCTTGCCGCCAACCTTGCTCAGTTCGGGAGCGTACATCTTGATATGGTTGCCGCCTCGTCCGCTGGTAACGTGGCAGAGGTTGCAGCGCGCCTGGCTCCAGAGCACCTTGCCCTGTTCGACCAGCGTTTCGTTCGGGGTTTCGGTCGAGTAGTCGTTATCGTGCCTGGTCGTGCCGGACATGCTGAACAGGTAGTCGGCGACCGCCTCGGCCTGATCCTGCGTGAAGAAGAACTTGGGCATACGGGCCATCGACGAATACTTTTTCGGATCCATGAGCCAGTTGACCGCCCAAGAGTAGTTCACCTTGGTGCCAACCTTGGTCAGCTCTGGACCTACGTCACCAATGCCTTCATAGCCGGGAATCTTGTGGCAGCTGTAGCATCCGTACTTCCGAATCAGTTCGGTGCTCTGGATGAGGCTTTCAGCGCCGCGCAGATCCTTGATATCGCCGTGGCAGTTCAGACACGAAGTCTGCGTCATGCCGCCCTTGAGCAGCGGCTCTTCCCAGTACTCCACGTTTCCGTGCGCTTTCTTGATGGTCGTCGTGGCGCGTCCCTGACCGCGATGGCAGAAGGTACAGCCGAACTTGGCCGGATCGTGGTTGCCGAGATAGACAAAGCTCAGCGGATGCTTTGCGAAAGGCTGCTTCGAATTCACGTCGCGAGTATCTTCCATACCGGCATGGCACGATTCGCAACGATCCGCCTTGTTGGCATCGCTGATCATGCGCTGTCGGATTTCGATAGGAGCCGTGTCATTGTTGGCGATACGCTCTTTCTTGTCCGCGAGCGGCTTCTGAATCGCCTCGATCTGGGCTTCGATAGCCGGAATGTCAGCCATGAGCTTCAGTTGCTCCTGCTGCAAAGGCTCCATCTGGGCCTGCATCGCCTTGCCAGCCTTGTCGATGGCGTCGATCTGCTTCTGCAGCGAATCCATCTTGGTCTTGTCCTGGGGCTTCTGGTTCTTGGTGAAGTAATACTCCGTTTCGAGATACTGGCCACGCAGCGTCTGCATGGTTTTCTGGTTCGACGTCAATTTGGTTCTCAGGCCGTCAAGCGTCGCGGAAACCTGCAAATAACGGTCATGAACCGCTTTTTTCTTGAAGTTCTCCTGCGCCTGCTTCAGTTGAGCCTGAAGGGCGGCAAGCTTCTGGGCATCGCCGGAGGTCTGAAAATCCTTCAGCGCCTGCTGGTACTCCTTCTCGAGCTTTTCACGCTTGAGTGATTTGTACTCTTGCTGGTAGTTCTTCCAGGGTCGCAGGCCGAATTCGTCATCCCAGATCACCCAGGCCGAGAGGCCAAGCAAGGCTACGCTCAGAATCGCGAAGATGTAGCCCCGGTAGGATGCTTTTTTGTTGTTGTCATTCTCCATGTTCTACAGAATTAAGGATGGGCAATTGCAATATGACCGGTTGACACGGAATTGCGTCAACCAATGCTCAAAAGTTCAGTCCTCCGGGTACAAACCAGATAATCCAGACGTACTTGATCAGGAATACCAGCCTGAGAATCATTTTGATCGGAATCGCCATCATGGTAACGAACAGAAAGGCCGTGATCAGGTAGCGGGTCATACCCAACTCCGCAAGAAATTCAGGACACTTCTTCTTGAAATACTTGTAGGGAGCAACCATGCCAGCAACCAGATATCCGCCGACAGCGACCATTCCGATAAAGAATCCGCCCCATGAGCGGGAATCGATCCCGAAGATATTTGACAAATCCATTGTAGGCTCGAAGACGACTCGCTGCGTGTCCCACTCCTGCCAGGGCCAGTACCAGAGCCATCCGGGACCTCTGAAGAAGACGCCGATAACGATGAGCAGCAGCCAGAGCACGAAAAAGCCGAACGAGAAGGTCATGATCGAGTATTTCCTTTCAGAAAAGGTGTAGTACCCGTTGCCTTTCGGATTGATGTCGATATAGGGAATCGCGATCAGACCGACGATGATCAGCGTTGGCAGCACCACGCCGGCCAGCCACGGATCGAAGTAAACCAGCAGCTCCTGCAAGCCGAGGAAGTACCAGGGCGCTTTGGCCGGGTTCGGCGTAATCGTCGGATTGGCGATCTCTTCGAGAGGCGCATCCACAAGCACCGACCAGATGGTCAGTCCGACCATAACAACCAGCGAAATGATCAGCTCGATACGCACGAGCGGCTTGTAGGTATCGACATCCGTGTCGTTCTGGCCGTCAACGGCATATCCCGTAGCCTTCAGCTTGTCGTTCTGGAATGCCTGCTGGAAAGCCCAAACCATGAAAAAGCTCACCAGCACGATCATGATCACGATGGCGATATTGTCAGGCTTGGTTATGATTTCAATAAATGGATTCATAGTCTCCTTTCCTTGTCAGTTATTTTGAGGTCTTGAAATGCCGCCATCTTTCCTGACGCGCCAGAAGTGCACCGCCATCAGAATGATTGCAACCAGCGGAATCGCGATGCAATGCCAGATGTAGGAGCGCAGGAGGGCGTTACCACCCACCGTCGCGCCGCCAAGAAGCGCGAAGCGAACGTCGTTATACGGCGTGATATGCAGGAACTCGCTGAACGGCCCCTGATAACCGAGCAACGGTGTCGCCGCGCCCATGTTCGTGCCGACCGTGATCGCCCAGAATCCAAGCTGATCCCAGGGAAGCAGGTAGCCGGTGAAGCTCAGAAGGAAGGTCAGCACCAGCAGAATGACGCCGATACCCCAGTTGAACTGCCTCGGAGCCTTGTAGGAGCCGGTCATGAAGACCCTGAACATGTGAATCATCACGACGATAACCATGAAGTGCGCCGCCCAGCGGTGCAGGTTTCTCGAAATGACGCCATAAGGCACCTGGAACTCCAGATCCTTCATATCCTCATAGGCGTGACTCACCGTCGGATGATAGTAAAACATCAGCACGATGCCGGTGATCGTGAGGATGATGAAGGCGAAAAAGGTGATACCGCCCATGCCCCAGGTGTAGCGGAGCTTGACGGCGCTTTCGCGAACTTTTACGGGGTGAAGATGCAGAAACACGTTACCGAAGACAGCGGCGGCGCGATCTCTGACCGTATTTCTGTAGTCTCGTCTGAATACGGATTTCCATATCAGATTTTTCTTCACCTTGTCAAACATTTCATTCATAGGTGTACAGTTTTGTTTTCCGGATATTCCTATCGGTAACCGCGTTGTTTCTGCAACTGCCGTTCATACTCGGCAGGCGCTTTTTTCGCGCCGTCCGGATAAATCATTTCAATGGCGAACCAGGGGCAGTCGATGGCGCAGATATTGCAACCTGTGCATCGCTGACGGTCGATGGATGAAACGCCGTTGAAATTGAGTTCCGACTCGACAATCGAAATACAACTGGTCGGACAGACCGTGGCGCAGATGCCGCAACCCGTGCAGAGATCGGCCGTCACGACGGCCACAGCCTTTTTGCGGGGCTGCCGTGCGCCTTTCACTTCCTCGGGTGCCCTCGTCTGGGCCATCTCCTCGTAACTATTCATGTTCTTCCTCTCTTGGGATTGATTCATGCATCACGCTTTCAGGAGGCTCTGCGGGTAGACCTCGTTCGACTCTCTGCCGGGGATACCCGGATACTTGATCGTCTTGTCTACCTGAAGCTGTCCGTCATCGGCAATGCTGATCTTGAAGCGATCCATCGGCCTCGGAGCCGGACCTTCGAAGTTCAGCCCGGTGATGTAGTAACCGCTGCCGTGGCACGGACACTTGAATTTCTTCTGCGACTCCATCCAGTTCGGCGTGCAGCCGAGGTGCGTGCACTTCGACTCCATCGCGAAAAACCGTCCGTCAGGAAGGCGGATGATCCAGGTGCCGAACTCGCGCTTGTACTGCGAATTGACGACGCCGGGCGGATAATCGCTCGGGAAACCGACCTTGAACTTCGACGGCGGTTCGAACAGCACCCTCGGGAAAAAGAACCTCAGAAAGGCATAACTGTTGATACCCGCAAAAGCGGCAAGGCTCCCCCACCCAACACGCGAAAGAAACTTCCTCCTGTCGGGAGAAGCCTCCTCGTGCGAGCCGGAACCGTGGCTGTGCTCGTTACCGAGCTCGTTTTCATACTGATCCTGCATGGCAGATTGTTTATTCTTTCACTGAAAACTATAGTTGACTAAAACTCGCTTGTCGAACTGTTCATATCGTTTTCATACGTAAAAAAGGGTGCCTACGAAATAGTATTATCTCTTATTCCGCAGGCGCACCTTTTCCACACACACAACACACATACCCATTAATCACACGGATGCGAACGCATCCTTGACTACTTATTACACGATCCGGCAAGCTCTGGTTTTGTAGCATCAGAACTTGCCGGGAAATCATATCCGGTTAACCATAAAACCGGACATTACAGAACATCAGAAAGCGAAACCGGCCGTAACAACGAATTGATCCGCAGTGGTGTTGCTAATCGGAGTGATGCGGTTCTTAGTATGAGCAGTATAAGTCGTCGTAATGTAAGCATTTGCCCTGAGATGCGTATTCACTGCAAAGGCAACCGTCGGATCGTTAGTGGTCTCATCGCCACCCCTGAGATTTGAATACGTAACCGTCGCCTGCATCCAGGGGAATACAAAGTATCCAGCCTGAATCCGTGAGTTGTCAAACTTGACACCATCACCACTTGACTTACTGTACGCGACACCACCGTAGAAACTGCCAATACTACCGGTAACATCAGCACCGTAAAAGTCCGTTGCGCTGGCGAAGTTAGCTGCCGTAACAAGCGACTGCTGTCTTGCGCTCACATACTCGGCGCCAACAGAGAAATGGTTGTCGAGACCGACAAATTCGTTCCCATAGGTTCCGCCTGCGCCACTAAGCAAGCCTGCGCCACCGAGTTTGTATTTTGCTCTGACGTATCGAATGTCATCGAGTTTGTTAACGCCTGCCGCGGTTCCAGCTTCAGCAAGACCGCCTGTAATTTTCAAACCACCGCTGTTCCCTTTGATATAGGAAAACTCCACGCCGGTGCCCGGTGTTGGATACAATGTGTTATAAAGCTGGATAGCGTTTCCAAAAGTCCAGTCAGAGAAACCATTACCAAAACTCAGGTTCACACCGGGCGCAAAGCTCCAGGTAACATGCCCGGATAGCGCTGTGTTGGTATAAGGGTTTGCAGCAGACGGAGATGAGGTCGCCGAAGAGGGCACGTTGGTCAGGTTGTACTGACCGAATGCTGAAAGGTTATCACCCATCGTACCACCAAAGAACAACGTTGCCGAGCCCATACCTCCGGCACCATAGTTGAAGGTAGATTTGGTTGCAGGGTTGCCGGCTGAAGTTGTGGTACCTTCGGTATATGTAACCAGCGGACCTCTGACCCAGAGAGCAAAAGGAACAGATCCTGGAATTTCGCCCGGCCACGGTGATTGAGGAAATGATTTCTTCCAGCCGTCTGAGCCAAGCTTCAGTTGTTCCTGCTTGGACTTGTCCTCATCCTCGCCACCGGGCCAGCGATAACCATTATTTCTAAAAGCTTCACCGAAAGAGTTCCTTGCCGGGAAGCCCGAGTGACAGGTGTAACATGATGTTCCATACTTTCTCGCGAATGCCGGAATCGCAGACGCATCCTTAGCCGGGATCAGCATGGGTAGTACGGAAAGGGATACAGTCGAAGCAATGGCTAATTTTTTTCTCATTCTTACTCCTCTTGGGTTGATTGATTGATTGCCTCCGTTATGCACGGATTAAATGTTTCTGAATAACTGTTCATTTATATACTTAAGGATATAGATCACGTGTCTTTACTTTACCGCACTACGCTAAAAACGCACAAAATCATACCAAGACACCGCTTAAACCGTATCAAGTCAACTCGGATTCCAACAGAACCGCATTATCTATATATCAACCGGATGTTTCTAAACGTGGGCAGACTGAATGATTGAAAATACGTTGAAAGCATACCGTCAAACGCAAAACGATTTATCAATAATCATCGTCCTGCCAAGTCGAGCACAATCTATACCGTTATTTCACAGCTCAACCCGGCATATTCTTTCAACAGTCGCAAATCAGAACGTACAGATAAGGTCAAGGCAAAACTGGGTGCTGTAGAGATGCTGCATGGTGGCTCACAAACCTTACCGGCCGTGGATGTACCACAACCGCTTCAGGCTTTCGTAATCATGATGTTTTGCTGTTACGGCAAGCGGGTAGAAGCGATCAATACTGCTGATGTTTTTCCACTGCCGGTTCATTGCCCTTAGTCTTAACAATTGTAAACAATCGTTAAGAGTTATCCAAATTCAAATAGTCTTTTTCTGTATTTTTAAGGAACTTTTAAGATAAGAAGCGTAAACTTAAGTGTATTTATCTTCCAGAATACGCCAATCAATCACACCGCTTGAGTTCTTCGTCCATCAACTCCTTATAGCGTCTGCACCCGCATTTGCAGTCGTGCTCGCACGACTTTTTGTAGAGAGCCATCGCTTCCTTCATATCCTGTGGCACTCCCCTTCCTGCCTCGTACATTTCGCCAAGATTATACATCGCCTCACCGTGCCCCTGATCCGCAGCCATGCGAAACCACTTGACCGCCTCGGCGTCATTTTGCTCGACGCTTGCGCCGATCTCATAGAACACGCCAAGCTTGTTCATCGCGGCGGAATCGCCCTGTTCGGCAGCCTCGCGGACAATCTGCACTCGCCGGGCATCGGCTTTGGCCGTTCCAGAAAGAAATACCAAGCACAACGCTAAAAAAACAACCTTGATTCGCATGAAGACTGGAGGCTTGACAGATTCGTAACAGCGTGAACATCGACACACTGATATTAATCATTGTTAACATCCGTTCCAAGGGTTTAACCCAAAGAATTTCAATAAAATGAGAGAAAAAGGAGAGCCGCCTGTCAAGCTCTCCTTTTTTTTGTCCTTTTCGCTCAGAACCGCTGGGTCAGCGCGATGTTGAACGAACGCCCCTGCCCGGCAAGCGGCTCGAACTTCGTTGTTTTTTTGGTCGCAAGAAAATCATCGTAATTGATGCCCCCTAGCGGCAGATAATAGTGCGTGTCGAACAGGTTCGTGACGCCAACCTCTACTCTCGAGTTCTTGTACTCGTAGGCTGAGCCGATGTTGAACAGCGCATAACCTGGCGTACCCGGCTCGAACCGGAGCGGATCGATCTCGCTTTTTCTCGACACCATCTGCATCTCGACGCTGTTGGTGAAACCCGACAGCTTCTGCTCGATCGATACCCGTGCGTTCAGAGGCATCATGTGATAGAGCGGATCGCCGTTTTCGAGATCGATACCGTGAACATAGCCAAGCGTACCATTCAGCCTTCCGCTCCCCAGCCCTTTGCTGTCCCAAAGCGCCGCCGAACCCGAAATATCGATACCGTACAGCTCCGCATTGTGGTTTGTGAACTGAAGGATGTTACGTACCTCACTCGTAAAGGTTTTGATGCCGACTCTTTGCACGTCGATGTAATCGTGCACATGGGTAAAGTACGGCGTGATCTTGAGTTGCCACGCATTACGATCCGCATCGCGCCATGAACCCGACACGCTGATGGTGTGAGCGACCTCAGGTTTGAGGTTCAGGTTGCCCACATACCCGTTGCCATCGCCAAACCAGCCGATCATGCCGCTGGTCATCCAGGTATTGCACCAGGCGTAACGCTCGTAGAGATTGGGCGAACGGGTCTTGCGGGAATAACCAAATTCAAAATCCGACGCAGCATCCGGCTCGTACTTCACCACCGCGCTGAAATCCCAGTTGCTGTCGCTCTTTGCATGATCCTGTGCATTGAAGGCGTTGGCTGGCGTGGTATACATCGCACCGGTGGAATAGCCCTGTACATCGCCGGTATCCATCCGTACCTGCTCATGACGCACGCCGAGGATCGAGGTCATCGAGCTGGAAACCTTCCCCTCCCACTCCGCGAAAAACGCATAACGATCACGGGTGCCGTGATTGATATTGACGAATGTGTTAGGGCTCATACCGGTTCCGGGCACAGGAGGCCAGCGATCATTCAGGTTGAAACGGTGAAACTCGTTGCCCAGCCTGACCACATCTTCATCACCAAGCTTGACCTCAGTCTTGAAGGTGTAGCCGGTCGAAACGCCACGGGTAATCATCGGCATATAGGGCATGCTTGATGGCGGCGTAAGCGCGATGGGCAGTTTGTCGTCGCCGGAGTCCATCTTGTGCCAGGTATTCTGCCAGTAGCCCGTGGCGTCAATCTTGCCCCAGTTGAAATCCCCTTTGTAAGCGAGATTGGCGAACGTCGAGTTGTTATCGACCATATCCATCCACTGGTTGACGAAACCCTGACCGGGAATGAACTGATGACCAGCCTTGAGCGTCACCTGATGATTGTCAGACCTTGCCGCGAAGGTCAGTCCGAGATTTTGCGATTCGTAATAAGTGGAGGTCACCTTTTTGCCGTTACCATCCCGATAATCGTTGGCGTGATCAATAGAACCTGTCACGCCGAGACTCAGGTTCCGGCTGGCCACGGTGCTGCCAAACGAAGCTCCGGCGGCGCGGTTATTGCTTCTGTAATAAGACGATATGACGCCCTCGGCTCTCGTCTTGTCGTCGATGGCGAAAAGCGGCGGTTGCGACTCTATCTGAATCATGCCGCCAATACTGTCGCCGCCCGCGCTAACCGGCGTGACCCCGGTATTGATATAAATATTGCCAACGCTCGATGCTGGCATGTAGGAGAGCGGAGGGTTCATGTGGTTGGCGCAGGCCGAGCAGATGATCATGTTATCGACATAGATCAGCAGGCGGTCGTCAGCAAGGCCATTGATCACCGGAAGGTTCGACACGCCGCCGCCGGTCTGCACGTTCACGCCAGCCGTATCTTCGAGCATCGTCGCCGTATCGCTGCTATTGAGTTTTTTCGATTCGAGCGAGCTTTTTGGCTTCTCGGCTTTACCCTTGACGACGATCTCATCTGACTGCACATCGGCAGCGTGAACGGTCGCCGGCCCCACTGTCAGCGCGACGAGCAATGCGGCAAGCGGCCTGAATTTTAAAAGAAGTTCATATGAGTTGTTCATATAACGAAGAATAACAATTGTTAATAAACAGAGCAAGCAATCGAAAAACCGACAGCAAGCTCGACGTTAAACGCTCTGGCTCTGATTTGTCCGGACGGTACGAATTGTCATCAACAGACAAAAACTTACCGTGAGAAGAAAGCTTCCCTGAACCGGACGATCTGGCCAGCGAGGACTGTGATTATTGAGATTATGAGATAGCCTTCAGACTTTGGGTGGGTGATCGATGCCTGGCAAGGCTCCTGTACGCAGATTGCAAGTGAAACAATCAATGAATTTCCTGCCGACAACAGGCGCGCTCCAAGCCTGTCGGCTTTCAGGCTCGATCCCTTGCACGAAATCGAGCAGTTGTTCGAACGACTTTGGCAGGGACTGATTGCTGGACTCCGCCGGTCGGGACTCAGGCGAAGCCGCCGCGACTTTCTTCTGCAAAAAGCAGTGTCCGCAACAGTTACGGGTTTTCTTCTCGCAGAGTTTCTCAGCAATTGCCTTGCGATTCAGAAAAAACAGGCCGTAACAAGCCAGCACGCCATTGATCTGCACGAACATGGCCAGAAGCGTCAGAACGACGATATGCCGCTTGAATGAGGCCATAAGTGCTGACTGGCGTGATTAGATGGCTGTTGAGCGAGATGCCGGAAGGGCAATACTGCAGAAGAGCTGCTTCGCAAGCGAAATTACTATATAACTGCATAAGTATAACGCCGATAAAATAAACATACAATAGCAAAAACATATTATTTATACATTCACCACATCTTTTTTTCAGGTCACAGACTCAACTCCCCTGCCCAAACGCTCGGTCAACGCCACAAACACGTCAAATAACGCAATAGCAAGCAGATATTCTTGCTATTCGATGCCGGATTACACTGCGCATTGCTTGCCATTTTGTGCTCCATCTCAAGACTCCTGTCCGAAGCAGTGCAGCTCTTGCAGAAATAAATAGAAATAATAAAGTATTAAATAGAAATCAAACAGGAGCAAGGTTACGACTGGAGGCTTCACGCCAACGATTACGCCAATACCGGTGAGCAAGAACGCAACGATTGGCTCGAGGGTCAGGAAAAGATGAAACCACTGCTTTTCTCGAATCTGATAAAGAGCAAATACTACGCTCCCGATCAGAAAAGAGCCATGCATGATCTGGAGAGAAAGCTCGACGAGCGGATCGTTGTTGACACCCGACACTCTGTCGAATGCTAAAACACCAACGAGAAAACAGGTCGAGACGACAATAGCCAGCGAAAACAGCGCTCTCAATGCGTTCATCCTGATCTTCATCATGCGTACTGACGACGGAATCCAGTGGTTTGCACGGCCATTTGTGCCTGCTGGTTGGAAAAAAAGCGAGCGGAAAGCGGTGCGCAATAAAAGGTCAGTCTAACAGTCGTGCTTGTGTAGCCACTCTTTTGCCCGCTCGATGTCGGTATCGACGCGAACCTGAAGCGCCCGGTTGACGGCGACCGTCTCCCAGAATTTGCCATCTTTAAAAAACTGCGGCCCACACACAATGGCGATGCGGGCCAACCTCGGAGCGAGCTCGGCAATTTTTTGCGCTGACTGAAAGGTATCGAAAGTGTCAAGCGCATATTCAAGATTTCGCTCATCGCACAAAATATGAGTCACCCCACTCTCGATCGCCAGATCGATTACTGCGCTTCCGTAGTCGATCACCTGCTGTAAATTTTCGTCACGCCCGGAAGCTGATATGAGCAACACTCCGTTCGCAATTTCGGCATGAAAAGATATTGCCATACTCCTTTAGCATTTAGCCTTTCCACCAAATATTCAAATTATTCGACACTTTAAACAAACGATAAGAGCTTTAATTGTCTACCGTTGCAGCAAACTCAATCTCGCGCTCCAAGACGATCTTCTAATTCATAGGTAACGCACACTTAATATTTACATCATAAAAAAGAAAATATTCATAAATTTAAATGTTATACATTATTTACATGAATACCAAAATAGTCCCACTCGATTGCGCCATTGTCATGCGGAACAAGGTGCGCTGCCTGACCTCACTGCCTCTCATAATGGAGAATCGCCGCCCGCTCGATCCTCCGAACAATTCCTCTCAACAGTACTTGTGACGCAGAAACCCTAAAAAATAATTTTTGTATTTCAGAATTAATGTTATATTGTTTGATCAGACCAAATGTTGGTCGGTACGCTTTCAAGTAATTTGTGTTTTTTTATTTGTCGGCTCATCTCTTTGAAAAAGCACAATTACTCTATCACACCTATGAATATTTACATTGGAAACCTTGACTACGAGGTAACTGAGTCTGATCTCCGCGAAGCTTTTGGCGAATTCGGAGATGTCAGTAAGGCAAGCGTCATCATGGACAAGTTCTCCGGACGCTCCAAGGGTTTTGGTTTTGTTGAAATGTCAAACAACGAAGAAGCGAAACAGGCCATTTCGTCTCTGAACGAGAGCCGGATTGGCTCCAGAAACGTGAAGGTCAATGAGGCAAAACCTCGCGAAGAGCGTTCTTCGTCAAGGTACTAAGCCATTGAGGTTTCGACGGATTCCCGTTGAAGCATCCTTATAGCCGATCTATCGACGGTGATGATACAATAATTTGTTCATCACCGTCGATTTTTTTTCTCCCTTCCCTGCTTAAAATTTCCACACCGATACATTGTCATAACTTTACTCCCCATCGCTTTCTTTTTTCGATGATTGCGATAGTTGCTGCGTGTCGGGCGTCGAAAGAGTCGGTACAGGTTTCTGAAGTTCCGCGACTTTGGCGTTGTGCTGGCTGACCTCATGTTCAAGCGCATCGATACGTTTGCGCTGACTCGATGATTTGAAGGTTTTCTTGAGCAGAGACGGCGCAAGCACCAGCAGCCCGATCAGCACGCCGATTGCCAGCGTCGCCAACAAAACGAGCGAGAGCGAGCCAGTGACTGTCCAGCTAAAAAAAGATATGGTGACCAGCATCGAATTTTGCAACGCAAACACCACAGCCAAAACCGCAATCACAAGTGCGATAATCAAATAGAGTGTTGCCATGGTTATACGAGGATTTGGTATTGAAGTGCCGTTGAAGATAATATAATCAGTGATGCTTTGTGGTTATACAGGCAAAATAAATCTGCGCTTCATGCATCCCAACCGTTACGATCCGCAGCCTGTTCAAGAAAATCAAGCACCTCCTTTTCATGAGCACCCGACTTGAGCAACTCCGACTGACGACGGCACTCCATCGCGAATCCGGCACCCAAATCAGCACCGGCATCAACCCTCGCTTTCGAAGCCCTTCTCTGTGGCGCTTGAGCTTTTCAGTGACGATTTTCATGCATTGTCTTCGTTTGCTGCATTCAATTCGACATATGCAAGGTAAGGGATGTAAAAAATATTTTCACGTTGCATCTCATTCCTTATCATAGAATTTAATTGCTCGCATTTTACAAATTGTGATTATTTTATCTGGCACTTGCTTTTCTTAAAATTGTTGCCAATAGTTATTACATCTGCTGTGCGACCGCTAGGGAGCATGACATGATGTACATTGTTATGGGAAGTTACCATTCTACTTTATTAGCTTTGCAATCTAATGATTTCGCCTGTTCCATTCTTATTTCTTGAAGCTCGTCTTTATTTTTTCTAAAAAATGTTTGTTTGGAGATATGGCTTGGAATCAAATATTCGTCATCGATAAAATTTGGTTTAATCGCAAGATTATAGGTTTCCGGACACTTAACCGATTGATAAAGTAAGCCAGCGATGTTTGGCAACTTGCTAAGTAGTGTCTGACAGAAAACTGTTATAATATTATAAAATAATATGTTATATTTAAAATAAGCATTAAAGATTTTAGTGCGAATCCCTGTAGCAGCAGAATATTCGGTTTTTTGAGGCG
>Ga0326729_1000028_pt1 | contig 70628 bp, 63 predicted proteins | sample MHFSIPfraction_2_FD_207744 | JGI IMG/M metagenome (GOLD analysis project Ga0326729, IMG submission 207744) | Lab enriched peat soil microbial communities from Michigan Hollow, Ithaca, NY, United States - MHF6AY SIP fraction | ecosystem: Environmental > Terrestrial > Soil > Wetlands > Peat...
CAAGGACTTGTTCGGATACTTTTGCTGGTCGAGCCATCTTCTGTTTGACTTTGAGTTGTTAATTCATGAACAACGACAAGACAAATAGAAGTTATATTATAATTATCTTGATTGCAAATTGGAATCAACACCATCGCGGGCCGTCTCGTGACTTGCCTCGATGCGGTCGATGATGCGCGGCTTTGGGAAGACTTCGCGCCGAATCTTGCCACTCCCGGCAACCTTGTGCTGCATCTTGTCGGCAATATCAGCCAGTATTTGCTCAAAACGCTTGGCGGTCGGGAGTATCGCCGTGAGCGGTCAAAAGAGTTTGCGGGCAAGCCGTCGCTTGACCGGGAGTCGCTGAAAAGCCTGCTTCTTCAGACCGTCGATGAGTGCCGGGCGGTTATCGACAGCCTCGGCGAAGAGGAGCTTTGCCGCAGTTATGTCGTTCAGGGACAGGAGCGCACGGGATACGAAATTCTCGTGCTTGCCATCGAACATTTCGGCTATCACACCGGGCAGTTCGCATGGTTCACCAAGTACCTGTTCGGCGGCGAGATCGACTTCTTTAAAGGCCGGAATCTCGATATTCAGTAATGTTCCTGTAGCTGTATCGAACCTGCGCAGAAAGTAGCGCTCTTGCCGATATGGCGTTTCTTGCGATGATGCGCTGATTCGTTTTCAGTCATTATCAAACCCCATGCCAAACCTTGGCACTGCCATACTCTCGCTCGCGCTGGGCGCGGTTGCCTGGATTTTACTGAGCATCGTGCTGACGCTGTTCGCGAAGCTCAGGTGGCGATTTGCTGTTCCGCTCGGGCTGGTTGCGAGAGTTTTATTTTCGATGTGCTCCATAGCCGATCTGGTTCGAAGAGTCAGGCCACACCCTCAACTACTCGGAGGCGGGCAATTTCATGAACATCATGCGCCGCGTGAAGGCCGAGAATCCAAATTGATACGATCTGGCAAGATTCCGCTCGAAGCCATATTCTGCTTGTTTCAGGAAATTTCATGACAGAGGCTTATAGATTAGCCAGGTTCTCTTCAGCAAAACCGCTGAACTTGCCACACGCCCCTGCGCAGTAGTTTTAAGCGTATATTTTTCTTTTACTTAACATCTCCTGACAAGCACCTGAAAAGATGCCCATCGCCATTTATTTGTTAAATAATTAGTAGAGCTGATAAATATTTTTGCTATATCGTTGTCATGAAATCAATAGATGACGATATACAGCAGATTCGCGCCAGATTTCAGAAGATCGAGTGGGCTCTGGATGAGCGCATGAGGCGTTTGTTCGCCGCTTCGGAGGCCAGCGCTTTGGGCCGGGGAGGCGTCACCAGGGTCTCGAAAGCCACCGGCATCTCGCGCCGGGCGATTCACGTCGGGCTGGCGGAGCTGAATGCGGAACAACTGCCGGCTGAAAGCCAGGAAAAACGGATTCGCAAAGCCGGGGCGGGGAGAAAATCGGTCATCGAGACGGAGTCAGGCATCCTTGTCGCTCTGGAACAGTTGCTCGAACCAACGGCGAGTGGCGAACAGGAATCACCCCTGAGCTGGACATGCAAAAGCTTGCGCACGCTCTCGGCAGAACTCTCCCGTCAAGGCTGCAAGGTCAGCTATCCGAAGGTGAGTGACCTGCTGAAGCAATTGGGATACAGCCTGAAAACTCATCGAACGACGCCTGAAGGCGCGGATCACCCTGATCGCCATGCCCAGTTCGGGTTCATCAACGACGCGGCAACGCAATGCATGGCCGCAGGCGAGCCGGTCATCTCGATAGATATAAAGAAAAAAGAGCAGGTCGGGGTTTGCCCGCCGAAGGAGACGAACCGCCGTCCGGCAGAAGAGCCGGAATTCGTCAAACTTCATGATTGCGTTGACATGGAGCCGGAAGCCGCAACGCCACAGAGCCTCTTTGACGTTGCCAGTGACACCGAGTGGGTGTGCGTCGGAACGGATCGCGACACCGTCAGTTTCGCTATCGAGTCGATTCGGCGCTGGTGGAGGACGATTGGCAGGCCCCACTACCCGCAAGCCTCGAAATTGATGATCACAGTTGATGGCTGTGGAGGAGCCGGGAATCGGGATGGGCACTGGAAACGGGAATTGCAGAAATTCTCCAATGAGATCAAGCTGCCGATAGAGGTCAGCCATCTTCCGCCCGGCACCAGCAAATGGAACAGGATCGAACATCGCCTGTTCTCCTGCTTCAGCATGACTCGCCGGGGGCAGTCATCGATCAGCCATGAGGTGGTCATCAATCTCATCGCAGGAACCCCCACGAAAAACAGATTGAGTACTCATACCGGGCAGGATGATTCACTCTGCACGGCGGAGCTGCAAGTCAGCTCAATGGAGTCTCAACCACTCCGCATTGCGCGTGACGCCTTTCAAGGTGACTGGAATTACCGGATCGATCCGCAGCCTGCCTGATATTGTTTCACTTGTTTATTAACAGCCCCTGAGTGCGTTTGCTTCAGTATTTTCCTTCAAAATAATCACATAGCGTTGTGCAGATCGCTTCATAAGCGAGACTCTGTATGGCTACTATACGTCCGCGGCGATTATGACAGGATCGCCGCTGCCAGTTTTGTCGTGGAGATCAGTTAACCCAATTCCAAGAGTAGTCTCGTGAAACAATTCAGTAAAAAACAGAGAGGCAAGGCCGCCTCATCGCGGAAATCTGCGAAAGTCAGCAATGGCCGTCCCGAAGCAGCCATCTCCAAAATGACCAAGAGAGTGGTCGCCGTATCGCTTGTGGTTCCGGTCGCGACATCCGCGATGCTGGCGGTTGGCTTCTCTCCAGCACAGGCGGCGACAGTTTCCTACTTCGATAATATCGCGACATCTGGATCCGTTTCGGCAACAGACCCTTCTGGACCCAACAGTTTGACATTGCCGATTTACTACAACACCGGAACGACAAGCATAACCCGAAGCGACACTGCCGCTGATAACCTCTTGTTCAGCCCGACATGGGTCACGAATAGTTATTCCGAAGTTGTATTGACGAGTCCCGCAGTAGTACCCGGAAGCACGTCTACATTCACGATTACCACGTCGCCGCCATCGTCCGCGCCGACCTCTTTCGGGCTGACTTTAGCGGCAGGCTCCAATGCAGGGAACATCAGCAAGAGTGATTACCCGCTCTATCACACTGCCGTTCCCGCCGGCCCGGTAATTGTATTCGGAAATCCAACCGGAACATACATTTCGACCAGCACCTCACCCTACACGGCAAATCTGACGTTCAACGGGGTGAACGCAGTATCCGGTTATACCGATATCGACGGAGGAAATATTACCATCAATGGCGGGGTAACCTTTGCTGGTACGGTTCAGGCAGGCGGCATCGATATAAACACAGAAAGCCTGGTCACGTTCAACAGTCAACTGGATCTTTCTCCGGGTGCCGACCATTCATTACGTTTTCATGATGCCGGGAACGTGTCATTGAACGGCGGGTTGACGGGAAACATCCTTTATTCAGGCAACAATGCCATCGTCAGCCTGTCAAACGGAAGCATTTCTGGTAACGTTGGAACGAGTGTCGCTGGAACAGGCACCCTGATTTTTGGGGATGGTACTTTAGCACAGTCTGTAGGTGGATACATCGGATCGGCCGACGGATTAACTACGATCCATGAGATCAGACTCGATGGCATGGGTGGAGTCACCGTGGGTTCGTCCACCAACAGAGTGGCAGCAGACCACATAAATTTCAATACAGCAACGACGCTGAATCTTAACGGGAACCTGAACACCTCGTCGAGAAGCGGCCGTATTGACTTCAACAATCTCGCGGGCACCCTGAATATCGCTAACGGAGTCACCGGATATGCCGATGTCGTCAGCACCGGCGGTACAAATGGCACCGTCAACTTCGAGGAAAGCGGTGCTTTGACCGGCAACATCGGTACCAGCACATCCAGTAGGATCAGCGATGTGAACATCGGCACATCAGCCGCTGGCGCGGTCACAATGACAGGAAACCTGTACGCCACGACCCTTGATATCAGCAAAGGAAGCGCTCTGGACATCACCGGTAACGTCACGGCAGCGACAACGCTGAACTACAATAGCGGTAGCCATGCTACCCTGAGAGTGACCGACGGCGATGTGACAGGGCCTGTAACCACCGCTAACAACGGGTTCGGCATTCTGACGCTTACCGGAGGCTCTGGCGCGAACGGGACGGCGAATACGCAGGTGGTATCAGGCACTGTTGGCAACAGCACTAATCATTTGTGGATCATCAATGCTGCGGCTACCGGAATGACCTCCAATTTCACGAATCCAGCGGCGATCTATGCGAACAGCTTCAACGTGACGGGGACGGGCACTGCGAACCTGTCAGGCGGTCTGGAGGGTAGCCTGAGCTATCTTGATGACGGTACGGTTAACCTTGCCACGGGTAAAGGCATCACCGGCACGGTGTCAACCAGCAGCAACAATTACGGCATACTCGTACTGAATGGCGGAACCCAGAGTATCAGCGGCAATATCGGCTCCGCTGCCTTGCGCCTGAAGGAGGTCGATGCCGATGCCAGCGGCGCAACGACGACATTTGGTGGAGATGTCAACGCAACGACCTTCAACGCCGCAGGGGCGTCCGGCTCTACGGTGGTCAATGGTGCGACCTATGCGACGACGGTCAACGTTGGCGCCGGTACCGGAACCTTCAAAGGACTGGTAACCGCGACGACGCTCAATGTGACGACGGGTACAGCTAATCTCGATGGCGGTCTGACCGGCAACCTCGATTTCGATGACAACGGTTTTGCCGTGCTGGCCGCAGGTCAAACACTGACCGGCAACGTCACCAACTCCAGCGCGACACCGCGCGGCACATTGACCTTGTCTGGAAGCGGCACAGTCACAGGCAGCATCGGTTCGGCGACCAATGCGATTTCGACCATCAATGCCGGTGCGGACGGGACTGCTTCGCAGCTGAACAGCGCAGGCGGCATGACCTACGCTTCAACCCTGCAATTCACGGGCAACGGCACCGTTCTCTTGAGCGGGCAAAACGGTGGCAATGCTGTCGGCGGACTGGTCGGCACCGTCGATTTCGGCACCAACGTGACGAGCATCGGCACCCTTCAGATCGGCGACAACGTCAACCTGACGACTGGCGCGAGCGGCATCCAGTTCAGGGACGCCAATGGCTCAACCTTGCGATTCCTTGGCACCAGCACGGTCGCGGGCAATCTCGGCGCGGCGGCAACCGGCGCGACGCTTGCCAACAGCACGCTTGGATCGATTTATGCAGGCGCAGCAGGTGAAACCGTGACCTTCAACGGTGACGTTCATGTCGCGGGTTCCACATTCCATGTCAATGCAGGTACTGTCAATTTGAATGGCGATCTCTACGGGCCTCTCGTGTTTGATGCCGATGGCGTTGCAATAGTTGCCGATGGCAAGAGCATCAAGGATGACGGCACTGCGGCCCTCGGCACGGTTTCCACGGCAACCGACAATACCGGCACGCTGAATTACCTCGGTGACACCACACTGTCGCACGATCTGGGGACAAGTGCCAACAAGCTGAAAGCGGTCAGCTTCCACAGTGACGCCGCTGTTGCCGCTGTGATCCAGGATATTGGCCAGAACGTCTATGCCTATACGACCACGATTGGCAACGCGACAACGGCCACAACGGCAAACATCACGGCGACAAACCTCTTCCTCGGTGACTCGCTGACGCTTGCGGCCTCCAACGTGACGCTCAACACGGCAGGCGCGGTTGCAGTCAGCGGCGGTTCCGTAGTTTTCGACCATGCCAAGAACGCCAATGGCACCCTGGCCAACTTGGCGACGGTCACGAAGTCCACCATCGGGACGGGAGTAATGACAACCAATGGCGCAACGATGAACTTCGTGGTCAGCAGTTCTCCCTGGAACGCCACGAATGGAGGCGGAATTATCGATGCCGCAACATCCAGCTCAATCACCGGCGAAGCTGGTTCATCGCTGGTTATGACCGGCACCGAAACTGTCAACCTGAGCCTCCTCGGCAGCCTGAAGAATGGCCAGACGCTCCGGATGATCGATGTCGCAGGCGGAGCTGATACTCATATCGCAAGTACGCTGAACGACAACAGCTACGTTATCAAAACCGAGTTTTCGCGAGACGGCGGTGATCTGGTGGTGTGGGCTGTTCGTGACGCCAGCACCTACATCGCGCAGTCCGGCACGAGCGGCCACTTCTCCAACAATGCCGCCTCTTCGCTCGGAGCGCTCGCAGCATCCGGCACCGGCTACTCGGAGGATATGCAGACCGTGCTGAACAAGCTCGACATCGACCAGTGGGGTTATGGCAACAACGCCGCCAATCTGGCGACCCAGGTCGAACGCCTTGCGCCGATAGCCAACGCTTCGGTAAGCGAAACGACCTTCAACGCCAATACTCTCGCTCTGAACACGGTCGAGGGACGCCTGGCTGCCTTGCGCGGCGACGGCAAGCAGGTAAAACCCGGCAAGTACAGCACCTGGCTGAAGGGCTTTGCCGGATTCATCAAACAGACGGCTAAAGAGATGTATGACGGCTACAGGTCATCCACGACAGGTTCGGCAATCGGCGCCGACACCAGGATCACCGACTCGCTCGTTGGCGGTCTGTCGCTCGCCTATTCGGACAGCGAGATCAAACAGGATGACTTCCGCGTTGGCGACAAAACCAATGCAAAAGCCTGGCAGGGTTCGGTTTACAGTTCTCTGGACGTCACCGACCGGCTCTATCTTGAAGGTACGTTTGCATACGCTGACGACCAGTACAAAGGGCAGCGCAGAACGGCAATCGACAGAACGGCTGATTCTGATTTTGGAGGCTCGCAGCTGACCGGCCGGGTTGCAGCAGGCTATCGCATCAACCTCGATTCGATGCAGACGCTGACCCCGATGGTGAGTATGCAGTGGAGCCGCCTGAATCTTGACGGCTACACCGAGACCGGCGCTGACGCCCTGAATCTGAAGGTGGATAGCCAGAAACTGACGAGCAACCGCCTGGGCCTCGGCATGCGCTACGGGCTCGAAACAAGGAGCAAGGGACTGACCTTCCGCCCCGAAGTTTCCGCCACCTGGTTCAACGACTCTGGCGATAGAAACAAGGCGGTCGTCGCTTCGTATGCTGGCGGCGGCTCATCCTTCGCGACTCCGGTTGCCGGGCTTGAAAAACACTCGTACACCATTGGAGCCGGGCTGAGCGTCCTCACCGACAACAACTCTGGCGTGGCGCTGAACTATGACTACACGGCGGCATCTGGCGCCTGGGCGCACGATGTGCAGCTTGTTGGCCGTATCGCGTTCTGATCCCGCATCTTCAATCTTCGCAAAAAACCCGTCCATGTGGCGGGTTTTTTATTTGAGGCGAGCAGATCGACGTCAATGCTCTCGTGCTCATGGCTATGACGACGGGAGCCGTAACGAGAAGTCAACGGAGATCAAAGACACTCGACAGATCAAATGACTGGCCAAAGCCTTGGGAGAGGTCGCATCTTTACGTTCGCGATGGTGGAGGGCTTTGTCTCAAAACGGATTGACGCGCTCAGGCGAGAGGGTTTACGCCACGATCAGGCGCGATACAAACCGCGAGAGGCAATGTACGCTGCGATCGATGGAGGCACGAGGTGGGTAATCGGCTGGCCTGAGGCGACAAGGCGGCGAATCTCCGTCGCTGATACGCGCATGTCGAAATCGTAGTGTTGCGCAGGAAAAGATGGAGTATCGGCGGAAGTACCGACAGATTCGCCCCCTGATCTGCCGAAGACGGCTATCGTGCAATGCTTTGGAATTTCCGGGGCGGATTTCCACTGCGGCATCTGCCGGTAGCTATCTTCGCCTACCAGAAGCGTCAGTTCGTCGTCGGGATAGCGCTGCTCGACATGACGCAGGAGATCGATGGTATACGACGGCCCCGACTGTCGCAACTCCCAGCCGCTCGTTTCAGCGAATCTGCCTGCTGCGTTGATCTCGCCGGTCAGCAGACCGGCCATCGCCTTCCGGTCATCATCCGAAGCGTCGGAAGGCCCTTTGAATGGATTTTTCGATACTGAAACGATCAGCCGCTCGATCCCCGCAAGCTCCCTTGCGTAGAGGCAGAGCGCGAGATGACCGTTATGCGGCGGGTCGAAAGTCCCGCCGAAAAGAGCCGTTTTCACTCCTTCTTTTTCGGGTCACGAGCATCTGAATAGTGCGCGAGCACCACCTTCGAGGCGGCCTCCACCAGCTTGGCTTTTGCCGGAAACTGCTGCTGGAAAGACTCTATCGACTGACGCGCTTCGAACCAGTTCTCACGCTTGATCTGCATATCGATTTTTCCGATCCAAGCAGGCTCGGCCCATTTGGTATCGGCATACTGGTTGATAATGACGCTGTAGAAAATTTCTGCGGCCCGGTATTTTTTGAGCTTCGTGTACTGCCGGGCAATCGAGAAGCGGTTGTGCGCGAGCTTCTCCCTGAGCCCCGGAATGGCCTGGCCGCTGTATTTCGCAGGCGACTCGTTCGACAGCGTTGCCATGGCGGCCTCGTACTTTTGCCGGTAAGCGGCATTCGAAGGGTTGACCTCCATCAGCTTTTTATACATCTCGGCATCGCTGGCCGCCTGCGCCGAATCTTCGGAGGGATACAGGTCAAGATAATTGGTGAACTCTTCGATCGCCTTGACCGAGTACTCCTGATCGAGTTCGTAAAATGGTGAAAGCTTTTCGTACGAGCGGGCGATCTGGAACTGCGCATTTTTGGCGAAGGGCGAATCCGGCGTCTGCTGAAGCAAACGACGATAGGTATCCGCGGCGAGGATATACTCTTTCTTTTTGAAATAGGTATCCGCAAGCGAGTTGAGCACGTCGTCCTCGAGATCGGTCGCCCTGGTCGAGAACATGAGCGATTCGAGAATGACGATAGCATCGTCGTATTTTTTTTCTGCGATCTTCTCCGTGGCCACGCTGTAGCGCTGCGCTGCCGGAGAAACCGTCGTAGCAGCGGTTGAGGCAGGCTTTGATGAAGAGCAGGATGAAAGTGGCACGGCAAGGCAAAGCAAACCTGGCAGAATCCTGAGCACCGATTTTTTCATGACCGAATGAAGCATAGCGACTCCCTTGAAGCATGTGAAAGAATAACCATCAAGACATCTTTTCCGTGACAGCAGACTGCCGAAATCATGGATACCGATACTGGAAGAGGGGAATACTGATACCGGGGCCTGGCAGGTTTACGGCTGTAACGCGCAAACCGGAAGATATGGTTCCATGAGGCTGTATTTGCTTCAGGAAATCCGGTTCGACCTGCGAAGGAACACCCGTTTACGGATTCAACAGTTCGGAGAAGAAAACAATGCCCGACTTAGGGACGCAATCTCGACGAACCGGATGGAACCTGGCGGGGTTTGTGGAGCTTAGGGGAGTCGAACCCCTGACCTTCTCATTGCGAACGAGACGCTCTACCAACTGAGCTAAAGCCCCGAAGTAAGAAGAACACTTTTGAGCCTTGCAGCTCCGGCACAATATAATCGTTTCACAAACACTAAAAAAAGCCTGCAAGTCACAGGCTTTTTTTAAACACAAAACTACGGAATCAGGCCGGTTCAGCAACCAGAGAATGCCTGAGCATTTCGAGCTGATGGCTGATGCTTCCGTCGATGATCGTATCGCCGATCTTGACGGTCACGCCGCCGATCAGCTTCTCGTCGAGCAGCATCCTGGCGCGGATTTTCTTGCCAGTGCGAGTCGAGAGGCTGTTGACCAGCTCCTTGGCCTGCTCATCGCTGAGCCTGACGGCGCTTTTCACGTCGGCATTGATGATGCCGTTGCGCTCGTCGATCAAGGCGTTGAATTCGTCAATCACTCCGGCAAGCAGGTTGGCGCGCTTCTTGTGAGCCAGCAACTTGATAAAGATCATCGTTTTCTCGCAGATCTCGTTTTTGAAAATCTCTTCGAGAATTTTCGATTTGAGATCGACATTGATCAGCGGGCTTCTCAGAGCCGTTACCAGCTCATGGCTGCCAGCAAGCACTTCCTGTATTTTGCTCAGGTCTTCAGTAACCTTCTCAAGAAAGTTCCCTTCAATGGCCACTTCGAGCAAGGCCACCGCATATCGACGGCCTGCAATTGCACTTGACATAGTTCCGAGGTTTTATTATCAGTTACGATTGGAGGCCATTTCCCTGATCATATCGTTGACCACCGCTTTCTGCTTGTCCGCATCGAGAGTGGCACGGATAATTTTCTCAGCGCCTTTCACCGCCATGTCGGCAACCTCGTTCCTGAGCACGTCGAGCGCACGGCGCTTCTCCTGCTCAATTTCCTCTTTGGCGGAAGCAATCATCTTGCGGGACTCTTCCTGGGCTTTCTCGGTCAGATCGCTGCGAAGCTTGTCGCCCATCTCCTTGGCTTCCCTAATGATTTTGTCTGCTTCGGCATCGGCCTTGGCCAAGAGTTCCCTGTTTTTCTTCAGGATCGACTCGGCCTCCTCTTTTGCTGTGTGCGCACGGTCAATCGCTGACTGGATGCCTTTGGATCTCTCTTCGAGCATCGACAGGATCGGTCCCCATGCCGTTTTGCTGAGAATCAGAAGAACGATAAGAAAGGTAAGCGAAGTCCAGAAAATGAGACCGGGATTCGCACTGAGAAGCCCGCCTTCGAGCAGAATAATCCCTGACGTTAGCATGAACGCAGTCCTTTAACAGTTTGATAAAAAACCGTCTGCGGTGTCCTGAAGATACAGCAGACGGATTAAGCTATGGCGAAAAGCATTACTTCAGGGCCAGAAGCACGCAGATAACCTCACCGAACAGAGCGACACCCTCGATAAGAGCTGCGGCGATAATCATCGTGGTACGAATGTCCGAAGTAGCTTCAGGCTGACGGGCAGTGCCTTCAGCTGCAGAAGCTGCGGCGTTACCGATACCAAGACCTGCACCGATAGCAGCAAGACCTGCGCCGATGCCCGCACCCAAATAACCTAAACCTTCCATCTTTAAATTGCCTCCATTGATTGTTTTGTTGTAAAGCGAATGCTACTCCCTGTAGCCGTTCTGAAAAAGAAAACTGAACCTCTTGCGCTACCGCACCCCTTCTCAGTGATGACCGGAAGCCTCCAGCTCGTGACCATCATGGCCGCCCTCGTGGGCAGTGGCCAGACCGATGAAGAGCGCGGAGAGCATGGTGAACACGAACGCCTGCAGGAACGCTACGAAGAGTTCAAGCAGATAGATGAAGATCGCGAACGGAATCGAAACCGCTACGGCGACGATGTAGCTCTTCAGAATGAAGCTGATGAAGAACAGGCTGAGAATGATGATATGGCCTGCCGTCATGTTCGCGAAGAGTCGGATGGTCAGAGCGAACGGCTTGGTGAACTGTCCGAGAATTTCGATCGGCACCATGATGATCCAGAGCGCCCAGTGCGTGCCGGCGGTCAGGTGCTTCATATAACCCACGACGCCATGCGCCCTGAAGGCCGAAACCTGGGTGACGATAAAGGTGAAGGTGGCCAGCGTCAGCGTGACGTTGACGTTACCGGTGGCCGTCGCGCCGTAAGGAATGAGGCCGAGCAGATTGCAGAACAGGATAAAGAAAAATACCGTCAGCAGATAGGGAAGAAACTTCTCGTAACCGTGGCCGATGTTTGGCTTGGCTACGTCGTTGCTGATGAAATCGACCAGCGACTCGAAAACGTTGGCGATGCCTTTTGGGGCCTTGTTCGCGGACGACTTCTTGATACTCGTTCCAGCGGCAGTAGCCGTTATGACAACCAGAATCGCGGCGAGCCAGATCATGACGACGTGCTTGGTAATCGAGATGTCATAACCGGCGACTTCGAGATGGGGCAGATGCACCTCTCCGAACGGTTCAAAAGCGTAGGTGTGGTTGTCGAGAATGTGGTGCATGATGAGGTCACCGGGCTTCTCTTCACCTTCGGCGGCATGAGCCGCTCGCGCCTCCGCAGGAGCGGCTTCGGCTGACGGCGCGACAGGAGCCGTTGCGACGGCGGTCTGAGTCACCGGAGTCTGTTCCTCGACGGTAGCGGCGAACGCATGACTGTTAAGGCTCAGGAGAACAGGCACAACCAGTGCCAGAATTCTTGAAATCGCTTTCTTTCGCATACCGTCTTGTCAGTTTTTTGCAGCGTTTTTTTTCAGTTGATTCTTCTTCTGGTAAGCAAGAATCTCAAGCACCAGATAAATACAGTAAAAAGAGATAAAGGATACCACGAAATCGATGGACTTGACCATGCCGAGCAGGTTGATGATCAGCACCAGCGCCATGACCACCAGAAGCCTGAGCGCCACGCCGCCGAAGACGACCACCGTGAAGACTTTCGACTCCTTATCAAATCCATATTCAAAGAGCAGGTATCCTGTGAGGCTGTTGATGATGACCATGAGCCAGGCGACAAAGACTGAAGCGATGTCGATCTGGTAGTTCGAGGCTCCCCAATACACAACCCCCCATAAAATGACCGACAAGATAAATAACTTTACAAGAAAATCAAACAAAGCCTTCATGTCCCGCGATCCTTTTCATGGTTACGTGTGCGTTGCTGTAAACGGTCATGCTCCCGGTCGGCCTGCCGGATGGTTTTCATGAGCACGAGCACCATGCCAACCATGCCAACCAGCACTCCGGCCAGCAGCAGCAAGGGAGAGGTGCCGAGCTTCGAGTCCCCCCAGTAACCGAGAAAGACGAAAAGCGCGAAACTCGCGGCGATCTGAACCCCGATACCGAGATATTCCGACAGCGCCCTGACCGATCTGCCAAACTGCTCCGGGAATTTATCCTTTTTCCTGTCATTATCTAACATGGCCATCTCCTTTGCATCCGTTGTCATACCCTGTCAAACCAAATCACAATCCTCTTCGAGGTCTATCGTTACCTGAACCGGCCAGAACAACGGAGCCGGGGAAAAGCCCGATGTCAGCGTCGCCGGTTATCCGGCAGATAGAAGCACTCCCAAGTCCGCGAAGTTCCAGCGGAATCGATTTCGATGAATCTCCAAAATCCGGCGGCATCATGATTCCCGAGGCAGATCGCGATAGACGTTCCAGGTCGATTCGACCAGCGTGTCGAGATCGCTGTACTTCGGCACCCAGCCGAGCGACGCTCTCGCCATCGCCGACGTGGCGACCAGAGTCGGCGGGTCTCCCGGTCTGCGATCGACGATGCGTGACGGAATCGGGCAACCGGTTATGCGGCGGGAAGCTTCCAGCATCTCGAAAACAGTGACGCCCGTCTCGCTGCCGAGATTGACCGAAAGGCTCCTGCCGGTATTGATCACATGCTCGAATGCCTGCACATGGGCCACGGCAAGATCGTTGACATGGATGTAATCACGAATGCAGGTGCCGTCCCTGGTATCGTAATCTTCCCCGAAAACCAGCAACTCTTTGCGCATTCCAACGGCGGTCTCCATAACGAGCGGCAGAAGATTGGCGGTGGTAAGCTCTATCCCCTTTATCCGCCCCTGAACATCGAATCCGGCGGCATTGAAATACCTCACAGCGGCGAACTTCATCCCCTTCAGACGGTCAAACCATTCAAGCATCCGCTCGATTTCAAGCTTGGTGAATCCGTAATAGTTCGCTGGATCCTTGGGATGGGATTCGTCGATTGGCAGATAGTGCGGATCACCGAAAATTGCCGCCGAGGAAGAAAAAAGAAAACACCGGACGCCGTGCGCCGCCGCCTGGTTGATCACCGAAACCGCGCCGCAGATGTTCTGCACGGAAAACCTGTGAGGATTGACCATCGAATCCCCGGCAGCTTTCAGTCCAGCAAGATGCACGCAGCCATCAAAACCTCTCTGCATAACCGCCGACACGGCCTCTGTATCGAGGACATCGCCACGCACAAATTCAGCATCACTGAACAGGTTCTCCTCCCGCCCCGTGGAAAGATTGTCGAACACCGTAACCTCATAGCACCGGTCGAGAAACTCGCGAGCCACATGACTGCCGATATACCCTGCGCCGCCGATAACGAGAATTTTCATAACTGAATATTTAAGAGGGGTTGACACTCGATGACAGCAAAAGATAACACTTCCCGCCGGAACATCAGGGCTGCTTGGAGCCTCTCTTATCTCTTGCGTCCTGATGAAACCAAGAAATAGAGCTTTTTTTCAGACAAAACAGCCTATCCCCGAGGCGGATACGGGTCGTTGCCGTGACTGTCCTTGCCTTTGATTTTACCATCCTTGTTGTGAATGACCAGCTCCGTATGCTGGCGAACGCTCAACTCCCGCGCCCTGTCGATAGCTGGCTGTTTGGTGTCGAAAAGGTTCGATGCTCTCGATGAGCCGCTTTGTTTGACTTTCCAGCCGCCGTTCGGATTCGGCACCACATGAGTCGATTTCTTGTTCATTACGATAATTGTCTGAATTCAAAGGATCATTTGAACGTTTATGCTTGTTGACAATAGTTATAATAATTAAATTATTGTCAACCGCAATCACCACCAATCACCACACAGAGACCAGCCATGATGCCCAATTTTGGAGAACGGCTCCGCTCTGCGCGAAAGATGGCCGGAATGTCGCTGCAGGAGCTTTCCAACAAGATGGAGAGTCCGGTTTCAAAGCAGGCGCTCAGCAAATACGAGCAGGGAAAAATGCAGCCAGACAGCCCCGCGCTGCTTTCGCTCTCATCGGCGCTTGGCGTCAGGCCCGACTATTTTTTCAGAGAACCGTCCCAATTGAGCGCCATCGAGTTCAGGAAACATGCGAGTCTGCCGGAAAAGGAGCGGGCGCGAATCGAGGCCAAAGCGCTCGACATGCTCGAACGGTACCGCGAACTTGAATCCTGCCTGGGTATCGATTCATCGTTCGTCCATCCGTTTCCGAATGCGGCGCTTGCCTCTTTCGAGGATGCCGGAAGCTTTGCTGAAAAGTTGCGTGATGCATGGAATCTCGGTATCGACCCCATTCCCGATGTCGTCGAAATGCTTGAAAGCTATAACGTCAGAGTCATCATGCTCGACGCGCCGGACGGATTCGATGGACTCGCCGCGTGGTCGGGAAATATTCCGGTCATCGCATTCAACCAGAATCGCGATGTCGTCCGCCGCCGCTTTACCGCGCTGCACGAGCTGGCGCACCTGCTTTTCCGGTGCGAGGCAACAAATCCTCGTGACAATGAAAAACTCGCCCATGCTTTCGCGGGAGCATTTCTGCTTCCGAAAGAGTCGTTTCTTCGAGCCGTTGGTGAAAAGCGTACCCACTTTACCGAAAGAGAGCTGCTCGATATGAAAGAGTATTTCGGAATCTCGGTTCAGGCAATCATGGCGAGAGCCAAGGCACTTGGGGTTATCAATGACTTCACCTACAAGAATTTCTGCATTGCCTGGTCAAAACACCGAATCAAAGAACCCGGAGAATACCGCTCCAAGGAAGAGCCTGCGCGATTCAGGCAACTTCTCGACAGGGCGGTTTCGGAAGAGGTGATCACGATGAGCAAAGCTGCGGAACTCGCCGGAAAATCGTATAATGAACTGAGCGAGGAAATGTCATTCATTTAACCTCTGCATGACGTGAATGTCGCGATACACGACGCCAACATTCTGAGGATACAGGTCAATCATTACTTTGGCACAACGACAACAAGAACTTCCAACTTCTCTTCCTTTCTCCCCAAATCATTTTCAAGACCGATTGGATTGCGAATATGGTGATCTGGATCATATACAAGGCATACGAGTTTGTCACAATCTGGATGTGCCTTGTACCGTTCAATATCAATTATCAGTTGCTCACCAATCTTTTTATCAGTTAGACTGACACTGGCCATTTTAGTTTCTACAACAATTTTTTCGTCCTTTAGAAGAAAGTCCAGTCGAGAGGCCGCACCAGCCTTACTTGGAGCATATTCTTCTGGTCGAATATCATTGAAATGTAATCTTAGCAGTGCATGCAGCAAATCCTGTACATCGTATTCATCTGTTATTCGCAGTGTTTCCCGATTACTGTACCTTCTTTTAAGTTGAGTCGCTACGACATGAAATTTGTTGAAAATATTAAGTACCATATCTAATCCAGGGCGCTGCTTTGTCTTCTTTTGTGGTGACTCAAGCCACGAAAGACGCCCAAGTTCATTAATAATCGTGCTATGCAAATCTTTTAAGCCATATCCATGAAAGGATGTCTGGTTAAGAGATACCTTTACACCGTCATCAACGGTTATGTTAAAGTGCCCAATCACATCATCATAAGCGAGTCCTCTTTGAACTATTTTATTGACTATTATGGTTGCATAGCGCCAGTTTATTTTATCTATACTATCAACAATGAAAGACCATGATGTAGCTTGACAAGCGAGTTCAATGACTTCCAATACCTCCTCAAATTTTTCTTTTTGTTTTATAATTTCCATTGCTGCTATTTTTTTTCTTCTGGTGTCCTCGGATCATGTTGATGGCAATATCCGTTATCACCAGCTTTTCGCGTGCACCTATCCCCTGATTTTGTTTTCGCTTTACATAACATTTTATCTAAAACACAATAGTTTTTGCTAATTTTTCCCTAAAAACACTAAATATTATTTGAATTTAGTGTTTCGTCAGTAAATACCCATGCGGCTTTGCGGGATTATTCGGTATGATCAAAGCTGGTGATCCGCAAAAACTCCTTACATTGATGCCTGAAAATCCACCTCACCCGGAAATCGCAACCTAAACGCCATGCCCCACCCTTCAATAATCGAGCCTGTTTATCCATCCATCTTCCACGCCATTCCCAACCTTGTGGCAATTCAGACTACACGCTCGGGCGGGGTGAGCGAGCCGCCGCTGGATTCGCTGAATCTTGGATCGCACGTCGGCGACGATCCGGCGCATGTGCGGGAGAATTACCGGCGGCTCGGGGCGTTTCTCGGAATCGACGCCGAAAGCATCGTGACGACCGGGCAGGTGCATGGGACGGAGATCGCCGTCGTCACCGCGCCGGGCAGGCTCGATGGATATGATGCGCTTATCACCAATGTTCGCGGCATTTTCGTCGGCATCCTCACCGCCGACTGCTATCCGATCCTGATCCACGACCGCCGGACAGGCGCGTCCGGCGCGGCTCATGCGGGGTGGCAGGGCGCGGCGGGGCGGATCGCCGAAAAGACAGTCCAGGCGATGCATGACGCTTTCAGCACACGCCCACAGGATTGCCTCGCCTGGATCGGCACAGGCATCTCCGGCGAGCGCTACGAAATCGGCAGCGAGGTGGCCGCCCGCTTCGACCGCCAGTATCTCAAGCCATCGCCATCCGGCGAGGGGAAGTTCCTGCTCGACCTCTCGGCGGCGAACCGTGACCAGCTCCTCGAAGCGGGCATCCCGCCATCGCAGGTGCAGTGCTCCGAATACTGCTCATTCGGGGACGAAGACCTCTTTTTCTCCTACCGCCGCGACAACGGCAAAACCGGCAGGATGCTCGCGCTCATCGGGGTGAGGGCACTTTGAAAAATCCGGGAGCGCCGAGCTCCAGCTCGGCAATGGAGCCGAAGGCTCCACATCATCAACTATCAAAGTATCCCATGCATCACAAGACAACGGGATATTCAAGTCAATAAGATGCCGAGCAGGCGCTCGGCGCTCCCAGGGAAATCCCTTTCACCCCTTCTGCAATCCCTTGACGGCAACAAGCATCGTACCGAGTTTTTCTTCGAGCGCCTTGAGCGTGGCGAGGTCGGCTTCGCTCATGTCGTCCGAGACGACGTCGTAGCTCGAAAACGACAGCAGGGTCTTGCCGAGCTTCTGTTCGAGGGAGCGAATCTCTTCGAGCTGCTCCGGGGTGAGTCTGGACAGGCTTGATAACATGATGAACTCCTTTGTTTATGCGCCCTCCGCGAGCCGGATGACGCGGTTGACTTCAATCCAGAGAACATCCCGCCCATGCAGGCGGTCACGACGATTTATTGGGCTCGCTGTTGGTTAACAGCTCTTTTTGGGATAAATTGCACGACAAATTAACGTGCGCCAGCACTCGCTGTTTTTCTATTCGTCTCTCATATCTAATAAAGACAATTATCGACAATGAGCAACAATGACCTCCTGAACTACTACCACAGGGCTAACGAGCTGGTCTTCAAGGGCCTCATCGAGTTCAGCTGCATGAAAGCCGCCATCGAACTCGATCTTTTCAGCCACATGACCGAAGGCCCGAAAGACACCGCGACGCTGGCCGCCGATACCGCTTCGGTGCCGCCCCGCCTCGAAATGCTTCTCGAGACGCTCCGCCAGATGAAGGTCATCAGCCAGGAGGATGGACAATGGTCATTGACGCCGTTTGCCGAGTACATGTTCTCGCCGAACCCGAAAGAGCCGAACTTGCACCAGTTGCCGGTCGCCAGGGCGATGGGCTTCCTTGCCGACGACTTCTACATGGGTCTCTCCCAGGCCGTCAAGGGTCAGAAGAACTTCAAGGGTCAGGTTCCCTATCCGCCAGTCACCCGCGAGGATAACCTCTACTTCGAGGAGATTCACCGCAGCAACGCCAAGTTCGCCATCCAGCTCCTTCTCGAAGAGGCCAGGCTCGATGGCGTCAGGAAAATGATCGACGTAGGCGGCGGCATCGGCGACATTTCGGCGGCTCTCGTCAAGAACTTCCCGGAACTCGACTCCACCATCCTGAACCTGCCGGGCGCTATCGACCTGGTCAACGAAAACGCCGCCGAGAAGAGCGTAGGTGACCGCTTGCGCGGCATCGCGGTGGACATCTACAAGGAGTCCTACCCGGAAGCCGATGCGGTCATGTTCTGCCGTATTCTCTACTCGGCAAACGAGCAGCTCTCGACCATCATGTGCAAGAAGGCGTTTGACGCCATGCAGTCCGGCGGTCGCCTGCTGATTCTCGACATGGTGATCGACGATGCGGAAAACCCGAACTTCGACTACCTGAGCCACTACATCCTCGGCGCAGGAATGCCCTTCTCGGTGCTCGGCTTCAAGGAGCAGGCCCGCTACAAAGAGATTCTCGAAAGCCTCGGCTACACCGACGTAACGATGGTGCGCAAGTACGACCACCTGCTCGTGCAGGCCGTGAAGCCGTAAAGAAAAGAATAGGACGTATAGGATTGAAGAAGAAACGGCTGTCTCGACAAAGGCAGCCGTTTCGCATTTCTGGCGGGATTTGCGTAGGGGCGGTTCGCGAACCGCCCCTGCAAATTCCCCCAATTATCCATTATCCATTATCCATTGTCAATTATCCATTAAACAATTGCTTTTCCGTCCGAAAAGTGCGTGGGCCTGGCGGAGGATCTCTTCGCGGAAGTCGGGGTGGGCGATCGTGGCCATCGCTTCGGCTCGCTGACGAAGGTTCTTGCCGTGCAGGTTGACGATGCCGTATTCGGTGACGACGTACTGCACGTGCGCCCGAGTCGTCACGACGCCCGCGCCCGGCTTGAGGTGCGGCACGATGCGCGACTCGCCCTTGCTGGTGGTTGAGGGCAGGGCGATGATCGGTTTGCCGCCCGGCGAGAGCGCCGCGCCTCGGATGAAATCCATCTGCCCGCCGACGCCGGAGAAGTGCCGGATGCCAATCGAGTCGGCGCACACCTGGCCGGTCATGTCGATCTCGATGGCGCTGTTGATGGCCGTGACTTTGGGATTTTTCCTAATCTCCTTTGTGTCGTTGACGTAGTCGGAACCAAGCATCTCGACCAGCGGGTTGTCGTCCACGAAATCGTAGAGCTTGCGGCTGCCAACGATGAAGCTTGCCACGATGATCTCGTTGTGCGTCCTCTTGCAGCGTCCGTTGATCACCCCTTTTTCAACCAGCTCGACCACGCCATCCGAGAACATCTCCGAATGGATGCCGAGGTCTTTGTGCCCGGCGAGCGCGGCAAGCGTCGCGTCGGGAATCGCGCCGATGCCCATCTGCAGGGTTGCCCCGTCCTCGACAATCGAGGCGATATGCTGGCCGATCTGGCGTTCGACGTCGGTCAGCTCATGGCGCGGTGTCTCCGGCAGCGGATCGTCCACCTCGACGAGCGAATGAATCTTGCTGACATGGAGCAGCCCCTCGCCGTGAGTGCGGGGCATGTTCGGGTTGACCTGCGCGATGACGTGCTTTGCCGTATGCACGGCAGCCCGGGCGGCATCGACCGACACGCCGAGCGAGCAGTAGCCGTGGCGATCCGGCGGCGAGACGTGCACCAGCGCCACGTCGAGCGGCATGATGCCGTCGTAGAACATCGAGGGCACGTCGCTCAGAAAGATCGGGATGGCATCGGCATAGCCGCACTGCACTGCGGAACGGACGTTCTTGCCGACAAAAAAGGCGTTGAGCCTGAAGCTCTCCTGATATTCGGGCCTGACATAAGGGGCGTCGCCCTCGGTGTGCAGGCTGACGATCTCGACGTCGCGCAAGTGGCTGGCGCGGCTGACCATCGCCTCGATAAGGCGTTGCGGCGTCGCGGCGGCGGTATGGAGAAAAACCCTGTCGCCCGACCTGATGGCCATGACGGCCTCTTCGGCCGAAATTGTCCGGTAACTCATAATGCTGGAATCCTTTTTGAAGTGGTTGGAGATTCACCTGCCCTGCGGGGTATGCGAATACACTTGAAGTGCGGGCGGTGAAGCTCGTGGGAAGTTGTCACTGAACGGAGACACGCCGGGAAAAGCGGCAGCGCCCTTCTCCCGGTATCTGTCACTGTATTGGGGGGTTGTTTTTCCGGCGAAGATAGGCCGGAGTGTCGGTCGAGCCTTTCTGAATCTGCTCGTTGTCGTCATCCGGCGCATACGAAATCGATCCGGCAGGACGGGAGATGGTGTTGGACGCCCGGCCAATGTCGAAAGGCTCCTGGATGGAGCGGCTTTTGCGGATATAGGCGGGAATGCGCATATCTTCGACCACCGTTTCGGGATAGCCGGAGGCCTGCACGGGGCGTCCGAAGCCTTGCATTGGCTGCGCTTTCGGCGCGGTCTTCTCCATTGGGCCGGGTTGCGCGCCAACCTGCCGCTCCTCGTCCGGCTCCGCTCTTCTGAAGCCGGTGACGATCACCGTGACGCGAATCTCGCCCGCCACCTGCGGCTCATCGACATAGCCGTTGATGATCTTCGCCTCGCTGCCGACCTGCTCCTCGATGTAGTTCATGGCGTCGGCGATGTCGCGCATGGTCACGTCGCCGGTGATGTTCACCAGCACGCCCTTCGCGCCGCGCATCTTGACCCCCTCCATCAGCGGACTGGTCACGGCGTCCGACGCCGCTTTCAAAGCGCGGCGCTCACCGGCGGCGGCGGCGGACCCCATGACGGCATCGCCCGCCCCCTGCATGATGCTGCGCACGTCAGCGAAATCGACGTTGACGTGGCCGTGGTGGGTGATGATGTCGGCGATCCCCTTGACTGCGCGGAAAAGCACGTCATTGGCCATGTTGTACGCCTCGGTGGCGCTGACCCCTTCGTCGGCGATACTGAGAATTTTCTCGTTCTCGACGATGATGAGGGTGTCGATATATTTGCGCAGCTCGGCGATTCCCGTATCGGCGATGCGCGACTTGATCTGCCCTTCGAAGCTGAATGGTCGCGTGACGACGCCGATGGTGAGAATGCCCATGTTCCGTGCGATGGAGGCGACCACTGGTGCCGCGCCCGTGCCGGTGCCCTTGCCCATGCCCGCGGCAATGAAGCAGAGATCGGCCCCGCGCAACTGCATGGCGATCAGCTCGCGATCATCCTCGGCGGCGAGCCGCCCCTTGGCGGGATCGGCGCCCGCGCCAAGCCCGTTGGTGGCCTTCTTGCCAATCTGCACGCGAATCGGCGCTTTCGAGTTTAGAAGCGCCTGACGGTCGGTATTGAAGACGACGAACTCCGTGCCGCTGATCTTGCGGTCCATCATGTTGTTGACGGCATTGCCGCCACATCCGCCAACGCCGACGATCTTGATGTTGACTCCGCTGCTCTGGTCGCTGTCGAACAGGCCCGGATCGAGTTCGAATGCCATGTTGTCTTTTCCTTGTTTATCCTGTCGAGGCCTTCTCTTAATCTTTATCTGTTACGAATCCCGATTGGGCCTTAATCCTTCCTTCAACCGGATTTCTGACGGCAAAAAATCGGGACGCCCTTTGATTATAACTGATCCCAGAACTTCTTCAAGCGGTCTACAAATTTCTTGCCCGATTGCGAGGCATCGGGATTCAGATCGGCGCTCTGCTGCGTCGGCGCGGGTTCCTGCGTCGGCGCGACCGGCTCTGGAGCCTGCGGCGCTGGCTTTCCCGGAATCACCTCTCCGTAATCCTGATAGAGATTGTTCTGAAGCGAGTGGGCCACCAGCCCCATGACGGTGGCGTACATCGGGTTGTTGATCGCCTCCTTGATGCCGCCCGAAATCCCCTCGGGATAGCCGGTGCGCACGTCGAGGCCGAGAATGTCGCCCGCCAGCTCGCTCGTGCCGGGAAGCAACGCGCCGCCGCCAGTGATGATCACCCCGGCGTTGAGATATTCGTAATAGCCGGAGCGCTTGATGATGTCGCGCACCAGCTCGAAAATCTCCATCATGCGGGCTTCGACGATCACCGTCAGGGAGCTTTTCTGGAACGACTTGCGCGGACGCCCCTCGATCCCCTCGATCAGAATCTCCTCGTCACTGTCGAGCACCTTCGACCAGGCGCAGCCGTAGCGGATCTTGACCTCTTCGGCCACGTCATTGAGCGCCTTGATGCCGTAGGCGACATCGTGCGTCACGTCGTTGGCTGCCACCTTGATCACCTCGGAGTAGCGGATCGCGCCGTCGATGTAGATGGCCACCTCGGTGGTGCCGCCGCCGATGTCGATCACCACCACGCCGCTCTTCCTCTCGCTCTCCTTCATGACGGCCAGACCCGAGGCGACCGGCTCGAAGGTCATGGCGCTCACTTCGAGGCCCGCTTTCTCGATGCACTGCTTGATGTTGCGGATCTTGGTGCGCAGCCCGACGACGATGTAGGCGCTTCCGCGCATGGTGGTTCCGGCCATGCCGATGGGATCGAGCACCCCGTCCTGGTCATCGACGATGAACTCCTGCGGTATGACGTGGATGATCTCGTGGTCGATGTCGAGGTAGCGAATGTTGGTCTTGGCCTTTTCGAGGAAGCGCTTGACGTCGGACTCGTTGACGATGCCCGACTGGTTGACGCTGATTTCGGAATTGCTGTAGATGCAGTGGACGTGCGCGCCGGAGATGCCGACGTTCACCCCCTTGATCTTGATGGAGGACTCGCGCTCCGCATCGGCCACCGCCTTGCTGATGGCGTCAACGGTCTTGTTGATGTTGACTACCGTGGCCCGTTGCAGCCCATCGGAGTTGGCTCGCCCCTTGCCGAGGACGTTGAGCTTGCCGAGATCATCCTTTTCGGCGACAACGACGCAAACCTTTGTTGTTCCTATATCGAGACCTATGACAATATTGCTCTTCGGCATGACCAGTTCAGTGTTTCAATGATGTTCAACGGGAATTATGGGGGCCTCCTGCGGTATTGGCGTCGCCGCCGTAGAATCTGCGGACTCTGCTTCGATCACGGGCGAAGTGGCGAACACCCTTTCCCGGAAACGAAGATCGACCGACTCGTAGCAATCAAGACCTTTCTTTGCAACAACCTTTTGCCAGAATATCTCGAATTTTTTCAATTTTTCCTTGAAATTACCGTCATTGCCCACAACAAAGCGTATCGGCGATCCCGCCACGGTGAACCACGTCCCGTTGTCCCGGGCGAGATCGATGCCTGAAACCAGCATCCGGACGTAGGCGCTCTTGTCGAAAGCGTCGAGCAGAGCGAAAAGCAGACTCCTGTCGGAGGCGTTCAACTGACGCACGCCTCCTGGCCGCACCGGCCCGGCAGCCCGCGCACCATACACCGGCACAAGCCGGAATCGTTGTGAAACTCCCGCGTCGGGCAAAAGATTTCCTTCGGTATCGATAATCAGGCTTCGGTTCTCGTCGGCGAAAATCGCCGCCGGACGCCGCTCCTCGATCCTGACGCGCAGAATGCCGTTCATCTCCTTGCCGATCCGCATCTCACGGATATAAGGCTCCGAAATGAGCGCGTTGCGGACATTGTCGATCAGCACCTCGTCGTAGTTCCGGCCCATGAACCCTTTCAGGCGGCGCTCGATGGTGGAGAGCGGAATCAGCGACGTACCGCTGACGACGATCCGGTTGACCGTCACCTGCCGCTTCCACTGCGTGGCGTACCAGGAGAGCACGCCGACCGCCACAAGCAGCAGCGCGACCAGGCTCATCATGACCGGCGTCGCGCTGAAGATGCGCCCCAGCTTGCCCTTGCGCGGACGAATCTCCGACGGCTCATCAAGCTCCGGCTCAAGCTGCGCCCTCAGCGGATCGTCTTTCCACCGCTCATTTGCCGGACGAGCCATGCCTGTCGCTCCGGTTATGTGCCTCGAGGGCGAAGGTCATGACGCCGAACCGTTTGCGTTGTCGCGCCCCTCGGCGCACCATGCGGCGAATCGTGCGGCCAGGTGCGTGATGTCGCCCGCGCCCATGAAGAGCATCAGCGTCCCGGGCGCGGCCTCCTCCTTCAGCGCCGAGAGCAGCTCGTCGCTCTCGCCAGCGAAGACGACCTTTTTCGCTCCGGCGGTTCTCGCTCCCTCAGCCACAAGCTCGCCGGTAATGCCGGGGTAATCCTCGGCCTTCTCTCGTGACGGGTAGATGCCCGCGACGTACACCATGTCGGCGCGGGAGAGAGCCCAGCCGAACTCGCCGGCGAACTCCGCCGTGCGCGAATAGAGATGCGGCTGGAAGACCGCCACGATCCGGTGCTTTTTCCACCCCTCGCGGGCCGCCCTGACGGTCGCCTTCACCTCGGAGGGGTGATGCGCGTAGTCGTCGATGACGAGCAGTCCGTCGTCGCCACGGTACTTCGTCTGGAAGCGGCGGCGCATCCCGCTGTATTTGGCAAGTCCCGCGATGATCCGCTCCGGCGGCAGGCCGAGTTCGAGGCCAACCGAAAAGGCGGCGAGCGCGTTGAGCACGTTGTGCTTGCCCGGCACGGCAAGGCGCACGCCGGGGTAGCGTTCGCCGAACGCCTCGACCGTGAAGCTGCTGCCCCCCTCGACGGATTCGATCTCCGAGGCCATCACATCGGCGTGCTCTTCGATGCCGAAGGTGGTGTGGCGGCGGTTCAGCCGGGAGATGATGCGCCGGATCTCCGGCCACTCCACGCAGCAGATGACGCGCCCGTAAAAAGGCACCTTGTTGGCGAACTGTGCGAAGCAGTCGCGCAGGTTGTCCATGGTGCCGTAGGTGTCCATGTGCTCCGATTCGAGGCTGTTGACGACGGCGATGGTGGGCGTGAGCTTGAGGAAGGCGCGGTCGTACTCGTCAGCTTCGATCACCATGTACCGCCCCTCGCCGACCACCGTGCTGCCCTTGAGGTAGTCCGACACGCCGCCGATCATCACCGTCGGCGACTCGCCCGCGTCGAGCAGCATCGTGGCGATCATGGCCGTGGTGGTGGTCTTGCCGTGAGTGCCGGAGACGCAGATGCCCGCCTTGTGGCGCATCAGTTCGCCAAGCATCTCGTCGCGCTTGATGACCGGAATGCCGAGCTTCTGCGCGGCGAGAATCTCGACATTGCTGTCGGGACGCACCGCCGAGGAGTAGACCACCACGTCGCTCGCGCCGACATTACCAGCATCGTGCCCCTGATGGATCACCGCCCCGCGTTCGCGCAACTTTTCGATCACCTCGCCCGACGAGAGATCAGAGCCGCTGACCGCGAATCCCGACTTCAGCAGCAGTTCGGCGATAGCGCTCATCCCCGCGCCGCCGATGCCGACGATATGCACATTCCTCGTATTTCCCAGTTCCATCTGGAGCACTCCTTATGATTTTGATAGCGCGATAATTCTTTCCGCAAGCTTCGCCGCCGCGCCGGGATGACCCTCCCGCCGGGCCGCCGCGCCCATCCGCGCGAGCTTTTCGCTGTCGCGGAGCAGCGCGAGGATCGCCTCGAACGACGCCTCTTCGCCGATCTTCGAGTCCTCGATCATGATCGACGCGCCCGCGCTGACGAGCGCCTGCGCGTTGTGGCGCTGGTGATCCGCCGCCGCGAAGGGATAGGGGATCAGCACCGAGGGCTTGCCGAGGTTGGTCAATTCGGCGAGGCTCGACGCACCGGCGCGGCACAGCACCAGCTCTGCCGCGCCGTAGGCTTTGCCCATCTCCTCGATGTAGGGGCCTATCCAGCGCGTCGCCGATGGGCCGACCTCCGCGCGAACCCGTTCGGCGTCGAGCGAGCCGGTCTGCCAGATGAGGTTGACCGCGCCTTCGAGGCGGCGACACAGTTTCAGCACAGCGTTGTTGATCGCCCGCGCTCCCCGGCTTCCGCCGAAGACGAGCAGCGTCGGCAGGCTGCGGTCGAGGCTGAAGAAGTCGAGGCACGACTCGCGGCTCTCGGCGGGGAACTCCCGCGCAGGATTGCCGGTGACGAAGACCGAGCCTTTCGCGCCGAAGAACTTCCGGCTCTCCGCGAAGGAGAGATGCACCTCCGTCGCCTGTCGCGCCAGCATCCGGGTGGTCAGGCCCGGAAAGGCGTTCTGCTCCTGAATGAGCGTCTTGCGCCCCAAAAGCTGCGCGGCGAAGAGCACCGGCGCGCTGACGTATCCGCCCGTGCCGATGACCACGTCAGGACGTTCCTTGCGGATGAAGGCCATCGCCATCGAGAGCGCTTTGGCGAAGTCGGCGAGAATGGATGCATTGTCCGCAACGGCGCGGATGGACAGGCCCCGCTTCAGTCCCCTGACCGGCAGCAGCACGAGCGGATAGCCGAGGCGCGGCACCTCGGTCGCCTCGATTCCGGCGGTCGTGCCCGCGAAGATGACGCTGATGCCCGGCACCCGCTTCTTCAGCTCCGCCGCCATCGCCACGCCGGGATAGAGATGGCCGCCGGTTCCGCCGCCCGCGAAGAGTACTTTCATGACGCGCCTCCTTTCGATTCGAGCAGCGCATGAGCCCGCTCGATGGTCTCGACTTTCTTCCGGTAGCGTGATATACTGACCAGAATCCCGATGCCGAGCGAGTTGAACAGCAGCGCCGTGCCGCCGTAGCTGATGAAGGGCAGCGCCACGCCGGTGGTCGGCATGAGGTGGCTCGCCACGGCGATGTTGATGAAGGCGAAAAAGACGATGGCGAAGGTGACGCCGATGGCCAGATAGCGCCCGAACAGATCGGGGGCGTGCTTGGCGATGATGACGCCGCAGACGAAGAGCGAGGCGAAGAGCAGCAGAATCAGCAACGCGCCGACGAAACCATACTCCTCGCCGACGATGACGAAGACGAAGTCGTTGTACGACAGCGGCAGGTACAGCTCCCGCTGCTTGCTCGCCCCGAGTCCGAGGCCGAACAAGCCGCCGTTGCCGAGGCCGAGCAGCGCCTGGCGCACCTGGTAGCTCAACTCATTCTCACCGCCGCCATATGCCGTCAGTCGAGCCATTCGGTAAGGGGCGGCGATGGCGAAGACACCTGCGATGGGAATCAGCGGCAAAGCGGTCATCAAGAGATGCTTGAACCGGACGCCGCCGATGAACATCAGCATGAAGCCGATAACAGCGATGAGCGAGGCCGTGCTGAAGTTCGGTTCGAGCGCCACCAGCGCGACGACGATCATCAGGAGCACCAGCATCGGATAGTAGCCGTCATGCAAATCCCTGATATACTCTTTCTTTTCGGCAAGCAGCCGTGAAAAGTGAAAAATGATGGCGTACTTGGCCAGGTCCGACGCCTGAAACTTCACCGGGCCGAAACCTATCCAGCGAGCCGCTCCGTGATACACATGCGCCAGTTTGAGCAGGAGCAGCAGGGCGAGCAGGCCGATGCTGACGAAGAGAAACAGCTTGCTGATCTTCCGGAAGAAGTGGTAATCGACCGTGCCCACTCCGTAGATCACCGCCATGCCAGCCGCTGTGAAGGTGAGCTGACGCCAGAGGAAGTACTGCGGATCGGAAAATTTCTTCTCCGCCCACCCCGCGCCGCTGCTGTAGACCACCACCACGCCGATACACATCAGAAGCGCCACGATCAGGAAGAGCAGCTTTCCGGCAATCATATCCCCGCGACCGGGCAGCGCCGGAAGCAGCGCCGTCGATTCGGCGGACGAGTCGCCGAGCGCCATATCCAGATTCAGCTTCAGATCGTCCAGCTTCATTGCAGCTCCCGGACAAGTTGCTTGAACTGCCGTCCGCGATCCTCGAAATCGCGAAACATGTCGAAGCTCGAACAGGCGGGCGAGAAGAGCACGCTGCCGCCGGGGCGGGCATTCCGGCTGGCGAGTTCGACCGCCTCGGCGAGCGATTCAGCAGGAAGGACGGTGACGATGCCCCGGAAAGCGTCTGCGATCTTCTGGCGCGACTCGCCAATCGCCACGATGCAGGCCACCTTTTCGCGCACGATTTCAGCGATGACGCTGTAGTCGTTCCCCTTGTCGCGGCCTCCGGCGATGAGCACCATGCCCGCAGGCACGGACTGAAGCGCCTGGCGCATGGCGTTGACGTTGGTGGCTTTCGAGTCGTTGATCCAGTCGAGGCCCCGCGCCCGGCCCGCGAACTCCTGCCGGTGCTCGACGCCGCCAAACTCCGCGAGCACGCGCCGCATCGTTTCCGGCGACACGCCAGCTGCGGATGCCGCCGCGACTGACGAGAGCACGTTGTAGAGATTGTGATCGCCCCGGAATCCCGGCTTCATGATCTCATCGACGCGCATCAGCCTTTCGGTCGAGCCGGAGGCGCGGACGACGATCTCGCCATCCGCGACCGAAACGAAATCCCCCGGCGTAGCGTCGAGCGTCTCCGCACGCAAACTGACTCGCACCACCCGGAAGGGCCACGGTTCCTCTTGGTCGAAGTGGGCGCGAAGCATTGGATCGTCATGATTGTAGATGAGCGTGTCCCCCTCGCCCTGCTGTGAGTGGATGCGATACTTCGCGGCAGCGTAGGCGTGGATGTCGCCGCCGTAGCGATCCATGTGGTCGGGGGTGATGTTGGTCAGCACGGCGATGTTGGGGCGGAATGAAAAGCACCCTTCGAGCTGGTAGCTGGAGAGTTCGAGCACGGCGATCTCTTTTGGTGACATTTCGAGCACTTTCGACGAAAACGGAATGCCGATGTTCCCCACGCTGAAGGCGCGGTATTTCTGACGCTCGCCCTCCGCCTCGCAGATGCGGTGGATGAGCGTGGCCGTGGTGGTCTTGCCGTCCGTGCCGGTGATGCCGATGATCCGGGCGGGGCAGAACCAGTATGCAAGCTCGATCTCGCTGATGACGGGTATGCCTCGTGCGTGCATTTCGCGGATGACCGGCACGCGCTGCGGAATGCCGGGACTGACGACGCACAGTTCCGCGTCGAAGACCCGCTCCGTATGGCCGCCCTCTTCGAACGGCGCACCGAGTTGACGCAACGTATCGACTGTTTCGGAACTGACCGAACCCGATTCGCTCACGAACGGCCTCGCGGCGGACTTGACGAGCAGTTCGGCGGCGGCTACTCCGCTTTTTCCAGTGCCGATGACCGACACCGCCATTCCGTTCAGGGCTTCCGGTTTCACGTTATCTCAGTTTCAGGGTCATGAGGCTTGTCAGGAAAAGCAGAATCGAGACGATCCAGAAGCGGATGACGATCTTCTGTTCCGCCCATCCTTTGAGCTGAAAATGGTGATGCAAGGGGGCCATGAGAAAAATGCGCCGCCCTTCGCCGTAAATCTTTTTTGAAATCTTGAACCACCCAACCTGCATCGAGACCGAGAGGGTCTCGATAAAAAAGACACCCGCCAGCACCGGTAACAGCAGCTCCTGCTTGATCATGAGCGCGATCACCGCGATAGCGCTGCCGATGGAGAGCGATCCCGTGTCGCCCATGAACACCTCGGCGGGGCTGGAGTTGAACCAGAGAAATCCCACGCAGGCCATGACGATGGCCATGCTGACCACAGCCACTTCACCCGCGCCGGAGATGAAGGGGATGCTGAGATAGCCGGCATAGACGGCGTTACCGGCAAGATAGGCGAAGCCGCCGAGGGCGAAGGTGACGATGGCCGCGTTTCCGGCGGCCAGGCCGTCGAGGCCGTCGGTGAGGTTCACCGCGTTGGAGACCGCCGTGATGATGAAGATCACCACCGGGATATAAAATATACCGTAGTCAACCGAGAGCTTCTTGAAGAAGGGCACGGTGGTCTTGGAGAGCAGCACAGAGAATGCCGGATCCTGCCAGGTGTAGAGGCCGATGACGAGGCCGAGTATCACCTGCCCGATCAGTTTGTAGTGACCGGCAAGCCCGCCCTTGACCTTCAGCACCACCTTCTGGTAGTCGTCGATGAAGCCGATCAGCCCCATCCAGAAGATGGCGAGCATGATCAGCCAGACGTGCGGATCGTCGATCTTGGCCCAGAGAAACGCCGAGATTTCAATGGCGAAAATGATCATGAGGCCGCCCATCGTGGGCACATCCTTCTTCTTTCGATGCTCCGGCGGCGCCTCCTCCTTGATCGGCTCGACGAACTTCGATTTCAGGAACCGGATGAACGACGGCCCGGCGAAGAGAATGATGAGCAGCGCCGTGATGGCCGCCGCGCTCGCCCTGAAGGTGAGGTATTCGATGACCCGCATCCCGGGCACCGCGTAGAGTTCGTTGATATACCGGAGAAAGTAATAGAGCATCTTTGATTCAGATCGTGTGCGTTTGGTTCTGTTTGATGAGATCGTCCGCCGCCAGTTCGAGCCTCATGCCCCGCGACCCCTTGAAGAGCAGCGCGTCGCCCGGCTGGACGTAGTTCGACAGAAACTGACGAAGCTCGTCCATTGACTCGAAGTGACCGAGGCAGCGCTCGCCCGCCTGTTCGCCGATGAGCCGGGCAGCCTCGCCGTAGGTGAGGCAGGCATCGATTGGCAGCTCGCGAATATAATTGCCCATCGCCTCATGTTCAATGGCTGAATTGTCGCCGAGTTCGAGCATGTCGCCAAGCACGGCGATCCGGCGGCCACGGCACCCGATGGCGGCGAGCGTATCGAGCGCGAGGCGCATCGAATCGGGGTTGGCGTTGTAGGTGTCGTTGAGCACCACGATCTCGCCGTCGTCGTACAGCTCCATGCGCTTCCACCCCTTGGCGGGCTGGAGCGAGCCAAGCCCTTCGGCGATTCGCGCCAGGTCGATGCCGAAGTGAGCGCCAACCGCCGAGGCGGCCACGGCGTTGATGACGTTGTGCCGTCCGACGAAGTGCATCACCACCAGCTGGCGGACGCCGGATTCGGAGCAGAGGGTGAACGATACGCGCCCCACCCGGTCAGCGCCAATCTCCTCGGCCCACCAGGCTCGCCCTTCGCCTGGCTGCATCCCGTAGCCGGTCTTGCGCGACAGCGAAGCTCCGGCGGCGGCGAGACGATGGTCGTCGAGATTGACGAACGCCTCGCCGTCATGCGCTTCGAGGTAGCGGAACAGCTCTGCCTCTGCATCGGCAACCCCGTCGAGGGAACCGAAAAATTCGAGATGCTCGTGGCCGATGTTGGTGAGCAGGCCGTGGGTCGGACGGGCAATCGAGCAGAGGAACTCCATCTCGCCGGGATGGTTGATGCCCATCTCGATCACCGCCACTTCGGTGTCGCGGCGCATCTGCAACAGCGTCAGCGGCACGCCGAGGTGGTTGTTGTAGTTGCCCTGCGTCACGAGAACCCGGAAGCCGGTCGAGAGCACGGCGGCGACCATCTCCTTGGTGGTGGTCTTGCCGTTGCTGCCGCCGATGCCGATCACCGGAATGTCGAAGCGCTCCCGGTAAGCCGTGGCGAGCTGCTGGAACGCCGCGACCGGATCGTTGCAGAGGAGGAAGCGGCGGCCCGGGCCTTCGAACTCCGCGCCCTTTTCAGCGAACCACTGCCGCGAAACCACGGCCCACGAGGCTCCGGCAGCGAACACCTCGCCAACGAAGCGATGCCCGTCGGTGCGTTCGCCCGGCAGCGCGACAAACACCGCGCCTTCGACCACCTTGCGTGAATCGATCACCACCACCGGATCGGCGAGCCGGTAGCTCTCGTCCACATCGTGGGCCACGATGGTTCCCGCCCGTTCGAAATCGCTGAAGATCAGCGCACCTTTCATCGTCACTCCCTCACTTCCTTTATTATTACTCCAGCGATTAAAACGCTTAAACAATTGCCCCGGACTTCAGTCCGGGGGTTGGTATGGATAACACAAAATAAATCAAGGCTTTAGCCCAATTTCTTATTTCGGAGACTTTTGTGACGTATTGTCGCCAGTTCGTTAAGCTCATGGCGTTTGCGCGAAACACTCCTCCAGCCGCTCGCGGTCGGAGAAGTGCCGCTTCACCCCTTTGATCTCCTGATACGCTTCATGCCCCTTTCCGGCTACCAGCAGAATGTCGCCCTTGCCGAGTCCCTCGACCGCCCGGCGAATCGCTTCGGCGCGGTCGGCGATGCGCAGATACGCCCGCCCCGCCATGCCCGCCTCAACCTCGTCGAGAATCGCCTCCGGCTCTTCGTCCCTCGGATTGTCGGAGGTGAGGATGACCCGGTCGGCAAGCTCGGCGGCGATGCGGCCCATTTCGGGGCGCTTCAGCCGGTCGCGATTGCCGCCGCAGCCGAACACCACCGCGAGCTTCGAGCTGGCGGGCGTGATGGCGCGAAGGGTTTCGAGCGCTTTCGAAAGTGCGTCGGGCGTGTGGGCGTAATCGACAACGGCGCACCGGCTCCGGTCGCGGCTCCAGATGCGCTCCATCCGCCCGGCAACGCTGTCGGCCTCGGCGAGACCGCGCAAAGCCGTTTCGGGATCGATGCCGAGACCGACGCCGACAGCAAAAGCTTCGAGCATGTTCATGACGTTGTACTCGCCCGGCAGCGGGACATTCATCGCCATCGTCCGGCCACGGAAAGCGACCTCCGCCTTCGTCCCCTCGACGCTCATAGCCGACGCCGTCGCGTCGAAGCGCTGGACGGGATCGCAGAAGGATGCGCCGCCGCCGGTCGAACAGCAGAACACTCGCGCCGGCGGGAGAGCGGCAATCATGTAGCTTGCGCGGGGATCGTCGGCGTTGACCACGGCGAAACCGTCGTCGTCGAGGCAGTCGAAGAGCAACCGCTTGGCTTCGGCGTACTCCTCCATCGTTTCGTGAAAGTCGAGATGCTCGGGGGTCAGATTGGTGAAAATCGCCGCCCGGAAGCGCAGGCCGTGCACACGGTCGAGCACGAGCGCATGGGAGGATACCTCCATCACCGCCGCCCTGCATCCGGCATCGACCATCTGCCGGATGAGGTCGTGCAGCCCGTTGGACTCGGGAGTGGTGCGTTCGAGCGGAATGTCGCGGCTGCCGATACGGCACAGCCCCGTGCCGATGTATCCGGCGGGAATCCCCGAGGCGTTGAGCATCGAGGTGATGAGCCGCGCCGTGGTGGTCTTGCCGTTCGTGCCGGTCACGCCGACAATCATCAGCTTGTCCGAAGCGTTGCCGTAAAACGCCTTCGACAGTTCGGCCAGCGCCTTGCGAGCGTCCGGCACGACAAGATAAGTCACCTCATCACGACACTCCGCCGGAAGCTCTTCGCACACCACCGCCGCCGCGCCCGCCTCGACGGCGGCGTCGATATAGCGATGGCCGTCCGTGCTGAAGCCGCGCACCGCGACGAACAGTGCGCCAGGCGCGACCGCCCGTGAATCGCAGGTCACACCGGTGATGCTTCGCTCCCCGTGCTCGCCCCGGAACCCGAACAGCGTGCCGAGTCCGGCGACCAGATCGTCGAGTCGCGCCATTGGGGGTTGTTTAGCGGATTCTTGAATCATTTGTTCTGAACGCTTTTTGCCAGTGTCACCCTGATCTTTGTCTGTTTGCCTACCTGCGTGCCGGGCGCAACGCTCTGCGCCGTCACGTAGCCGCCACCGCTGTCCGCCGCAGGCTCCATCTCGAGGCCGTACCATTCGAGCAGTTTGGCCGCTTCGCTCTGGCGCAATCCTCGCAGATCCGGCATGATCACCGTCGAAACGCGATCGAGCGCCTCCTTCTCAGGGGCCTTCATGCTCAGGCGTTTCTGCATTTCGAGCGAGCAGGCCACCGCCCGACCGCAGACCCGCGAAAACAGCGGAGCCGCCACGGCTGCTGCATAATACTCCGTCTTCGGCTCATCGACAACGATAATCGCCGCATATTGAGGATTGTCGTAAGGGAAAAATCCGGCGAACGACGCCACGTAGTAACGCCACCCCTGATAGCTTCCGTTATGCAGCTTCTGCGCCGTGCCGGTCTTGCCCGCCACCGGAATGCCCACGATGTCGGCGGACGCGCCGGTGCCCTTTTCCACCACCGCACGGAAATACTCCCTCGCCATGTACCGCGCCGTCTCCGGCTTCAGCGCCTGCGCCACCTTCAGCGGAGCGTTCGCCGTGATAACCTTGCCTTCGGGATCGGTCACGTTTTTGATGACGAACGGCCTCATGCGAGCGCCGTCGTTGGCCAGCGTCGCGTATGCCTGAAGCACCTGAAGCGGCGTCGCCATCACCTGATAGCCATAGCCCATCCACGGCAGCGTCAGGTTGCCCCATCGTTCGACCGGCTTGAGCAGTCCGCCCGATTCGCCGATGAGTCCCACGCCGGTTTTCTGCCCGAAGCCGAGGGCGCGGGCGTAGTTGTAAAAGGTTTGCGCTCCGACCTGCATGGCGGTGGTCGCCGCGACGACGTTGCTCGACACGGTGATCGCCTTCTGGAACGTCAGCGCCCCGAACGGCTCGTGATCACGAATGTATCGCCTGTAGAGCGTGATCGTGCCGCCGTGCCCGTCCACGGGCGTCTCCGCCCTCCACCCCAGCGCCTCGGTGGCCGCCGCGGCCATGACGATCTTGAAGGTGGAACCCGGCTCGAACATATCGGTGACGGCGCGGTTGCGCATCTGATCGACGGTCATCCCTTTGCGGCGGTTCATGTCGAAGGTCGGATAGTTGGCCATCGCGATGATTTCGCCCGTTCGGACATCCATCACGATGCCCATGGCGTTGCTCGCCTTGAAATCGGCAACCGCCTGTGAAATCTCCTCTTCGAGAATGCCCTGCACGTCGGCGTCGATGGTCAGCGTCACGTCGTTGCCCGCCAGCGGCAGCACCTGCTCGGCATCGGGCGAGGGATAGATTTCGCCGGTCGCCGAACGGTGGAATATCCGCACCCCGTCGCGCCCCCGAAGCTCTTTTTCGAAGCTCTTTTCGAGACCGCTGACCCCGTTGTTGTCGCGGTCGGTCAGGCCGATGAGCTGCGCGGCCACGTTCAGATAATAGCGATGCTGCTCGCGCTGAAACTTGATCCCCTTGATCTTGAGCCCCATCAGCTTCTGTGCCTGCGCGACCGGCACGTTGCGCTCCAGCCAGACAAAACGCTTCTTTTTCTGGAGCAGATCGAGGTAGTTTCGCTTGCTTTTGCCGAAGGTTTCCGAAAAAAGCCGGGCCGCCGCATCAGCATCCGCCACGAGCTTCGGATCGGCGTAAAAGGAGATGCTCTCGACGCTCTCGGCAAGCGGACGTCCATGGCGGTCGAGAATGCGCCCGCGCCGCGCCTTTTCGGTCACGACGACCTCGTACTGCCGACTGGCCTTGACGCGATATTTTTTTACGTCGAACACCTGAATGCCGAGCAGCCGGGTGACGATGGCCAGGCAAAAAAACAGCATGAGCGCCGCCATGATCCCCAGGCGCAGACCAAATTCATGGTCGCTGGTACCCATCGGTTCCGGTGTCGCGCGCGGCTTGTTCATGCGTTTGTCGATCAAAAAGGGGTTCAGTCAGGGTTCGATCTCGACCGGCGGAATGAAGGAGGAGTCGAGACCGAGATTTTTCGCATAACCGGAGATGTACCGGATGCTCTGAAGCTCGCGGCTCTTCAGCTCCTCGGCGGTCGAGATGCTGGTGCTGATCCTGAGCTGCTCGCGCAAACGCTCGTTGCGCCTGGAGAGTTCGTTGATCGCGAGGGTGTTGTATATCTGTACAATGAACAATGCCGTGGCGGCGAAAATGTAGCCGAAGGTTCTCAGGCGCAAGAGGGAGCCGATATCGAAAATTTCCCGCGAAGCCTCAACCTTTGGCGCTTTGCGCAACGGTTTCTTCTCGAAGCCGAAGGGCGACCCTTCGAGCAGATCGACGCCACCAAGCTCAACGCTCGCCATGCCGCGTCCGTCCCCCTGCCCGAAAAACTTCCCAGCTCCACCGGCAAATCCGGCATACGACTTTCCGGCAGATTTCATAACGCTCACGGCACACCTCCTTTGAAGGTTAAAGTTTCTGAATGACTCTGAGACGTGCACTTCTCGATCTCGGATTGAGGCCAATCTCTTCAGCCGTGGCCTCGACCGGCTTTTTTGTTACAAGTACGGCTTCGGCAGCTTTCAGGGGTTCGCGGAGACCGACTCCTTTCGGCCCCCAGTCCGCCGTTATTTTCGCGGTGAAAAAGCGTTTGACGATCCTGTCCTCCAGCGAATGGTAGCTGATCACCGCCAGCCTCCCGCCGGGCGAAAGCAGCTCGAATCCGTCTCGCAGCGCCTGTTCGAGCACGCCGAGTTCATCGTTGACCTCGATGCGCAGCGCCTGGTAAATCCTCGACAGGGTCTTGATCGCCAGGTCTTTTCGCGGACATGCTTGTCTTATTACCGCCGCCAGCTCGCCGGTCGTTGTGAAGGGCACGGCGCTTCTGGCCTTGACGAGCGCTTTGGCAATCCTGCCGCTAAGCGGCTCCTCGCCGTAGCGGTAGAAGAGCCTCGTCAGCGCCGACTCATCGTATCCGTTGACCACATCGGCAGCCGTCACCGGCCCCTCCGGGTCCATCCGCATATCGAGCGGGCCGTCCTTGAGATAGCTGAATCCGCGCTCCGGCGTGTCGATCTGAAACGACGACACTCCGAGATCGAGCAGCAATCCCATCTTCGGCAAACCCGATTCCCGCATGATCGGCGTCACCAGCTCCGTCACCATGCCGAAGTTGCCCCTGACGAGGCGATACCCACCGCCTGACTCCCGGAGCTTCCCGCCCGCCGCTTCGAGCGCATGGGTGTCCTGATCGATGCCGACAAGGAGCGACTCCCCGCCGAGCGTTTCGAGCAGCCGGAGCAGCCGAAGCGAATGGCCGCCGCCGCCAAGCGTGCCGTCGATGTACACTCCCGGAAGCGTGACCAAGAGCGAAACCGATTCTCCGGCAAGCACCGGCTCGTGGTAATCGTAGTGCTCCATGGCTCAGATGTACCGGCTGGCAAGCGGCGCGAACCGGCCTGCGTTATCGCTCAGCAACCGTTCGAGGCGGAGCGGCTCCCAGACGACCATCTTCGCGTTCGCGCCGATGATGACCGCATCTTTGGTGATCCCGGCATGATCGAGCATCTCCCGCGAAAGCGCGATGCGCCCCGAGCGGTCAAGCTCGGTCTGGTCGAGACGCGCATAGATCAGCGTGGTCAGCAGCCGCTCGTCGGGATTGAAATCGGAAAGCTTGAGCAGTTGCTCTTCCTTCTGGTTCCAGACCGACGGCTCGTACAGTTCGAGCGATCCGTCATCGGCCTTGAATACATAAATCACCTGTACGCGACTCTGGGGCGACTCACCGGAATCATCCGTCTGCGAGGCAAAGCGGCGGCGAAACCGCGCCGGAATCAGTAACCGGCCCTTCTCATCGACGCTATGCTGCTCTCTTCCGATAAATCCGGGCATAAATCCCCCACTTTTTCCCACATTCTCCCACCATAAATGTATGTAATCGAATGTTGAAATAAAATAGCGTCGTCACCTTTCGAGCGCGAAAAATGACGAAAATAGCATTTTCCTCTGCATGACTGATGAATTGACTTGCCCACACCGGAGACGGTAACAGTGCTCGTTCAGCAAACGATTATTTCCGCAACAGCCAATGCGTCCAGTGCCGAGAGACTGAAGTAGTTTTATCAAACCTTAAATTGCAAAACCAGATGCAAGTATTGAAGTGTCATGAAGGAATCGGCGAGTCGGCGGGAGCGTGGAGCGTCAAGGGATTGGCGCTATTGCCCTACGCTCCCGGAGCGCAGGGCAATTTCAATCGATACGGATGATCGACGAGCATTTTTTGCATCTGCGTTTCTTTTTCAGGGTTCAGCCTCCTTTTTGCTTCATGTTTTCGACCGCTTTTTGGTTCAGGACGCATCGATTTGCCTTCACGCCACAGGCGTTTCGAACAGCGTCCGTTCGGAGGCGCGGCGACGTACAAGGCCAGGCAGCTTTTTACCGCCACCGTTAACCCATACGTCGAACTGAGCGGCAGCTCCGGCGTAGTCTCCCTGGTTGAGCCGCTTGAGAAGCGTGCTGGTTCGAAGGTTCTGCGCTCCGGCGTTGTAGGCGAAATCGACAAGCGCATCGAACTGGTTCTGGTTGATCGATGCGGTCACGTAGCGGTTGACGGCATCCTCGTACTGCCCGAGCGTGGCCTGCATGATCTCATCGGCCTGGCCCTCGGTAATGGGCGGATCGGTCAATTTCACGGCTGTGCCGTTGGCGTAACGTGTGGAACCATAACCGATGGTGGGAACTCCGGCGGGACAGAGATAGGGCTTGGACTTGAATCCTTCAAATTCCCGGATAATCTTCAGACAATTATCGGATACCTGCATGATCGCTCCTGTTTAGATGGGGAAAACAGTAATAAAAAGCATCACGGAACAGTACTGCTGCGCTGTACATAATGAACGTAAAGAATCGGTAGCTGTTTTCAAACAAACGGAGCGAGCGTCCGGCCTCATCGAATTGATTGACGAGGCGCAGAAAACGAAAAAGCCCCGGGCGCTTGCGGAGTTTTCCGAAGCGTCCGGGGCTTTTTGCTGATTGCCGGAAGCGAGATGCGACGATCAGGAGTGACCGCCCGCGACGATGCGGATCATCTTGATGTTCAGAATGATGAACCTGAAAAGCTGCCACGGCACGAACTTGCGCCAGAAAAGCGTCGCCTTGTCGGGTACCGGCGGATAGGCTTCGTCGTAATATGCCTTGAATTTATAGTTTCCCATTGGTCAATAACGTTAGGTTGCAATCAATGTTACAGGTTTACAGGCCGCGCCTCACTCCGGGATCAGGTACCAGAACGGGTAGCCCTTCGCCTTGTGGAAAAAGAGGTAGTGAAGAATGAACTTCAGCCAGTGACCGGCCAGACCGGCCTCGCCAACCGAGTAGGTCATGTCGCGACCCCACTCCGGGTACTTCTCCCAGTCCGGCACGATCGGGAACACGGTCATCGACGCGCCGAGGCCGTCGAAGGAGCCGAAGCCGCCCGAAACGATGCAGGCCGCGCCCATGCGGGCCATCGAGGCTTTATGGTGGTGCTCCTTGTGGCCGCCCTTGATCTGCTCGGAGATGTTGAGCGCGATGATCTTGCCGATAACGCCCGACGGCATACCGGTGCGCGGCGGCGTCGGGAAAATCTGGCGGCCATTGGCGCTCGTCATCGGCTTGGAGATCGGGTGCGGCGGGGCGAAGGCAATGCCCGCAGCATAGATATTGCTGTACGTCGGCGTCTGGTAGATGGTCGGCCAGTCGCCAGCGCTCCACTCGTCGAATGGCTTTGCCTTGTAATCGGCATCGACCTTCATGAACTTGTTCGGCAGGAACATCTTGTCGGTGATGTCGTTGCCCGCCTTGTCGAAGGCGGTGAGGCCGACGCCGGAGAAGGAGGGAATGAGCATGGAGAAATCGAACTCCTGGGTCATCGTTTCACCGTCGATCGTTTCATAGTGCGCCACGCCCGGCTCCACCTTGAAGACGCCCGCACGACGAATCCACTTGATGCCGTATTCGGCAAGCAGCGATTCGGTGAAAATTTTCGTCGGAGTGATGTAACCGCCGCGCTTGATGAACGCGCCGCCCATGCCGAAGTCGCCCAGCTCGTACTCGTTCGAGATCCAGGTGATCTCCGCCATGTGGCTCAGGCCGCGGCGTGAAATTTCGTAGGCGACGTTCAGGATGTACTCGAAGGCAGCGCCCTGGCAGGTGGCCATCGCGTGGCCGGTGCCGATCAGAAAGCGCTGCTTCTGGCCATTCTGCATCTTTGCGATGCTCTTCTGCAACTCCTCCCACGCGTGCGCTGCGTGGCTGTAGGTGCAGACCGACAGCGAGTTCTTGTCGGGGCCAAGCCCCTCGGTAGCCTCGAAATTCAGCTTCGGGCCGGTGGCGTTGACGAGGTAGTCGTAATCGACCGTCTCGGTGTAACCGGCGTACTCTTCATCGGTGTATTCGATGGTGACGTACCCTTTCTTGATGGAAGCGTCCCCTTCGGGATGGATCGACAGCGCCTTGGCCTGCTTGTACTCGATGCCCCAGCGGTCATAGACCTTTTTGAGCTTGAAGCGCACATCGTCGATGGTCATCTGGCCCACGCCGACCCAGATGTTCGACGGAATCCACTGGTAATAACTGTTGGGCGAAACGACAACCACCTCGTGCTGTTTGCCAAGCTTTTTCTTGAGAAACGATGCGCAGGTATGCCCTGAAACGCCAGCTCCCAAAACGACGACCTTTGCCATAGAGAGTCAGATTTTCAATTGAGATAAACTGAATATACATCGCAGGCAATCCACTCCACGCTGAAAAATTCCGCGCACGGTGGTTCCACGGCAAGGATGCCCGGATGAATACGCTATGAGATACGTGAAGGCATGTCCGCGATCATGACACGATCATAATCCTCGAATATTCCGGCGATGGACGCCGTGTTTGCAGAAGCAAAACGGGTGAACTGGATACCGCGAGCCATGCGTCTCAACTATAATCATATGCTCATAATTAATCAAGCGCCTGCTCATTTTTTACTATAAATAAAAACGAGCCGCGCTTTGACAGGGACCACTCCTGATGGAGAAGCGACAATCCTGTTTTCGCATAAACGGCAAAGCTGTCTCAAAAGTGCCGGAAAGCACCGCCCTTAAGAACCTTCCTGTCAGGATCGTCATCAAATACGGGGGCTTCGCGAAGCGCCCCCACAATCTCTCATAACAACCTGTCTGTAGAGGCAGTACCGACAGGTCAGGGAACCCCCTCAACGCCAGATGTCCATCCTGCTATCTGAAATTATCAGCCCGGCGAATCAGTTCTCTTCATTACGGCAGTTCACTGGCGAAAAAACCAATCCTCCAGAGGAGGCGTCATGCGAAACATCGTATTCACCGGCAAGGGGGGCGTCGGCAAAACCTCCATCGCGGCGGCAACTGCCGTGCGTTCGGCCTCGCTCGGCTACAAGACGCTGGTCATCTCGACCGACCCGGCCCACAGCCTCGGCGACTCCTTCGACATCGAACTCGGCCCGTCGCCGGTGAAGGTTGCCGAAAACCTCTGGGGCCAGGAGGTGAGCGTTTACGGCGACCTCTCGCTCAACTGGGAGGTGGTGCGCGAACACTTCGCCCACCTCATGCAGGTGCAGGGCATCGAGGGAATTTACGTCGAGGAGATGGGCGTATTACCGGGCATGGAGGAGCTGTTCTCGCTCTCCTACATCAAGCGCTACAACGAATCGAACGAGTACGACCTGCTGGTGGTGGATTGCGCCCCGACCGGCGAAACGCTGCGCCTGCTCTCCATCCCCGAGACCTTCGGCTGGATGCTCAAGCTCATGCGCAACATGGAGAAGTACGTCGTCAAACCGATGATCCGTCCCCTCTCCAAACGCATCAGTCGTCTGCACGATTTCGTGCCCGACACCGAGGTCTATGACCAGGTCGATCACCTCTTTTCGTCGGTTGACGGAATCATCGAGCTGCTCTCGGACGGCTCGAAAACCACCGTCCGGCTGGTCATGAATCCTGAAAAAATGGTCATCAAGGAGTCGATGCGGGCGCTCACCTACCTGAACCTTTACGGCATCACGGTTGACCAGATCGTCATCAACCGCGTCTACATGGAGGACGTTGACGGCCAGTACTTTAAAGGGTGGAAGGAGATACAGAAAAAGTACATCGCAGAGATCGAATCCTCGTTCGCGCCGATTCCCATCACCCAGGTGCCGCTCTTCCGCAGCGAAGTGCTCGGTCTCGACATGCTCAAACTCGTTGGCGAAACCGTCTATGGCGAACGCAACCCGCTCGATATCTTCTACCACGAGGAGCATACGGAGATTGTCAAGCACGGTGAAGGCCATTACGTCATGAAGCTGCGCCTCCCCTTCGTCTTCGACAACCGCATGGAAGCCAACGTCGTGCAGGTCGGCGACTCGCTGACCGTCCGCATCGGCAACTACCAGAAAGGCGTCGTGCTGCCAACCTTCCTCGCCGGCATGAAAGTCGCCCACGCCGGATACGAGGAGAAGTGGCTGGCCATCGAGTTCAGGAAGAAGGAGGCGGAAAAGGCGGGATAATCAAGGGGCGGGTTTCAATCTGACTCGATTTTCAGGGAATTCTCACGATAACCGCCTGATCTCCGCTTCGATTTCGGCGATGACTTCGGGATTGCAAATCTCCTTTTTCTCCCCGGTTTTGGCGGAATAGACATAGAACACCTTTCCGCCAAATTTTTCACTGAACGCCTTGTGCGTCTCTTCGGGAATCGACTTTTCCTTGAAAATCTCCGGCAACTGTGGCGCGCCGCTGCCAAAGGTGACCGGCTTGATCTGCAAACCAATACAATGCTGGTTGACGCGGATGAAAAAATCGACGTTGTACAGGCGATCCCACTCGTCCGGCGCTGACTCAATTTTCACGTCAAGAAGGTGCTGTAACTGGCCGTAAACTGTTTGTATTTCAGTCATATAGCCATCGGACGTCCGGTCGATGACCAGCTGCGTCATGTACTGAATGCACTCCTCTTCCGTGACCTCGGCCACTTCGGACTGAATCACCTCCGTGATTTTCACGTAGAGTCGTTTGCCAAGTTCGACGATATGCTCCTCTGGTCTGACATGCGCGTAGTAGTAATCACGCCACTCTTCAAGGGTTTTTGGAGAACAGCTCCTGATCGACTCTGAGGTCGGCCTAACGTTCTTTTTGAAGTTGAGCTGAAAGCGGTTCATCGCGCTGTTGAGAATCAACTCTTTAGCCATCGATCTCGGCGGTTAACGTTGAAAATTTATCTCTGTATTTATACTCGTAGCTTTCGTCAACCTCGACAAAACCGCTTTTGATGAGATGGGCGTTGACGAAGGTCTTGTTTTCGAGGTAGAGATAGCAAAGCAGATTACGCTGTTCGTCGTGTTTCGTGGCGTCGTATTTCATGAACACCTTTTTGCCCCTCACCTTCTCGGCAAGAAAGCGCATCGCCATCTCCTTTTTTTCAGAGTCTGTCCTGATACCGATCAGCCTGACCAGCAGACCGTTGGAGAGACGAATCCGTTCGGGAGTCAGAATATCGCTGACCGTGAAGAACTCCTCGCGTTGCGCTCCGTTCCGGTGATCGATTCTCGATCCGAAGGTCAGCTTTCGCGGATCGACCTTTTTGTCGAGCTTGTGCGGGTCTTCGTAGAGGTAGGGCAAGGTGTCGAGCATGTCGGCGATGTTGCCTTGCAGATGATCTTCGCGGAAGTGAAACTCGGTTCCGGCCAGATCCTGTTGCTGCGCGTTGAGCTTGACTTTGGCGATGTCGATGAACTCGGCGTTGATTTCGTAGCCAACCGAGTTGCGTCCGAGATTTTTCGCCGCGAGCGAGGTCGTGCCGCTGCCCATGAAGGGGTCGAGTACCGTGTCGCCCGAGAAGGCGAACATCTTGATGAGCCGAGACGGCAGCTCTTCGGGAAACATGGCGATATGGCCGTCCTGCTTCGCGCCCGCGAAATTCCAGTGGCCCGCGAAATAGGCGTTCCACTCCTCTTTGGTCATGGCGGAGTGCTCTTTCTGTTCGGGCGTGGGTTTTGGTGCGGTTCCCTGCTTTTTGAAGATGAGGATAAACTCATAGTCGAGCTTGAGAATGCCGTTGCGCGGGTAAGGGAAGCTGCCCATGATGGTCGCGCCACCGGTGGTATTGGTGGTGGTGACCTTCTGCCAGATGACCGCGCCCATGTAGTCGAGGCCAATCGCTTCGCAGAAGCGGATGATCTCCGTCCTGATGGGGATCACCTTGTAGCGTCCGTAATAGACCGAACGGGCGAACTGGTCGCCGATATTGATGCAGAGCCTGCATCCAGGATGCAGCACCCGGTCGCACTCGCGCCAGACGAGATTCAGGTTGTTGATGTACTCTTCGTAGCTGTCGTGAAAGCCGATCTGGTTCTCCGTGCCGTAATCCTTGAGCTGCCAGTAGGGCGGGGAGGTGATGACCAGATGCACGGATCGATCCGGCAACAGGTTCATCTGGCGGCTGTCGCCCTGAATAATGGTATGCGTCGTCTTCAATGGTTCATTTCCTTTTTCTCGTCAATTCGTATCTCACGAAGGTAAAAAGAAAATGGAGTGATTGCATGATGAAAATCCGGGCGTTCGGAAGGCGAGGCGATGAGAATCCTGACGGTTTTTGCCTGGTGAATGTCTGTCATGGGGGAGTCCATTTTTCTGTCAGGGAAAAAGAGACCGAACTATACGGTAACATACGCAAATCACGGCATTTCCACCACTGCTGGGAGCGCCATGCTCCAGCTTGGCATCTTTTCTTCGACGGAATTTCAACTCACCTCGAAAGAGCATTACATCGTGAGTTATTCCCGTCAACGAATACTGACCATCTTTCACATCACGCCCAACCGTTGAGCATTTGGCTCAGTTGCGAAGCTGGGGCTTCGCGTTCCCAGGTTAAGGTGCTCCCAAACGCGCCATCGTTTTTTCTGGTGCGCTTTGTGACAAAAAAATATGATCTTTAGCAATTGATCATGTTTGAACCAGCAGATGAATAGCAGTCGTTTACTTCTTCTTGGGGCCGAGGCTGTCGCGCAGGGCGCGATCGATGCCGGGCTGTCCGGCGTCTATGCCTATCCCGGCACGCCATCTACCGAAATCACCGAATACATCCAGCGCTCGCGGGAGGCTCGCTCTCTCGGCATCCGCTCGTCGTGGTCGTCGAACGAGAAGACCGCCTACGAGGCGGCGCTTGGCATGTCGTACGCCGGAAAACGCAGCCTTGTGTGCATGAAGCATGTGGGGCTGAACGTGGCAGCGGACGCCTTCATCAACTCGGCCATCACCGGCGTGAACGGTGGCCTTGTGCTTGCCGTGGCGGATGATCCGTCGATGCACTCGTCGCAGAACGAGCAGGATAGCCGCGTTTACGGGCGATTCGCGATGGTGCCGGTGCTCGAACCGTCGTCGCAGCAGGAGCTGTATGACGCTATGCGCGACGCTTTCGCGCTCTCCGAATCGGTGAAGCTGCCGGTGATCGTGCGCATGACGACACGCCTGTCGCACTCGCGGGCGGGCATTGAGCGGCGGAAAGCGGTCGCGCAAAACCCGCTCCACGCCGAGTACGCGCCGGAGCGCTTCGTGCTGATGCCGCACAACGCCCGGCGGCAGTACCAGCATCTGCTCGACCTCCAGCCGCAGCTCGAAGCGCTGTCGGAGTCCTCGTTCCTGAACCGCACGGTCGAAGGCTCGGGGCCGCTCGGCGTCGTGGCGTTTGGCATCGGTTACAACTACGTCATGGAGGCGCGGCGGATGCACGGTATCGGGTGCCGCGTGCTCAAGGTTGGGCACTATCCGCCGCCGAGGGCGATGATCGACGAGCTGTTCGCCACCTGCGAAGAAGTGCTCGTGGTCGAGGAGGGGTATCCGGTTTACGAGGAGCTGTTCCGGGGCTACTTCGGCTCGCCGAAAATCCGGGGGCGCATGGATGGCGCTCTGCCACGGACGGGCGAGCTGACGACCGACCTCGTGGCTTCGGCGCTCGGCGTGACGCCGCCTGAAACCACCGCCGTGCCGGAGATCGTGATCAACCGCCCGCCGGAGCTGTGCCGGGCCTGCGGCCACCGCGACCTCTTCGAGGCGCTGAACCTCGTCATGGGCGAGCACGCGGAGCACCACCTCTTTTCGGACATCGGCTGCTACACCCTCAGCGCACTGTCGCCCTTCAACGCCATCCACACCTGCGTGGATATGGGCGCTTCGATCACGATGGCCAAAGGGGCCGCCGATGCGGGGCTTCGTCCAGCGGTCTGCGTCATCGGCGACTCGACCTTCGCCCACTCCGGCATGACCGGGCTGCTCGACGCGGTGAACGACCGCTCGCCGGTGACGATCATCATCGCCGACAACGACACCACGGCCATGACCGGCGGGCAGTGCTCGTCGGCCTCCGGCGCGAAGCTGGAGCGAATCTGCCGGGGCATCGGCGTCGAGGAGGCGCACATCCGGGTCATCATCCCCCTCAAGCAGCACTTGCAGGAGAACATTGCCGTACTTCGGGAGGAGATCGCTTACGACGGCGTGTCGGTGGTGATCGCCCGGCGGGAGTGCATCGAAGCCGCTGCCAGGAAGAAGCGCCGTGCGACGGCAAAGGGGGAGTAGCCGCCATGGAGAAGAATATCATTCTCGCCGGAGTCGGCGGCCAGGGTATCCTCAGCATCGCGGCGGTCATCGACTGGGCGGCGCTCGACGCCGGGCTGCGCGTCCGGCAGGCCGAGGTGCACGGCATGAGCCAGCGCGGCGGCGCGGTGCAGTCGCACCTGCGCATCTCCGACCGTGAGCTGTTCGCCGACCTGATCTCGCTCGGCACGGCTGACCTCATTCTCTCGGTCGAACCGCTAGAATCGCTGCGCTATCTGCCGTGGCTCTCGCCGGAGGGGCATGTGGTGACATCGACCGACCCCTTCGTGAACGTGGAGGGCTATCCGCCGGTGGCGCGAATCATCAAGGCGCTCTGCTCCGCCGTCCAGCCGCTGCTCGTGCCCGCCGAACAGCTCGCCCGCGAGGCCGGAAGCGCGAGAGCCTCGAACATGGTGATGCTCGGCGCGGCGGCTCCCTTCACCGGCATCGAGCCGGAACGCCTCGAAACGGGCATCGAAGCGCTCTTCGGCGCGAAAGGCGCACAGATCGTCGAGATCAACATCCGGGCGTTCCGAAAGGGACTCACTTTATCCAACGCTAACCAAACCACCTCATGATCTGGAACGAGCATCACGAGTGCATGGATCGCCAGCAACTCACCGAATTGCAAGGCGAGCGCCTGCGGGACATGGTGGAACGCATCTACTTCAACGTGCCATTCTACCGAACCCGGTTGCAGGAGATGGGCATCGAGCCGGGCGACATCCGCTCGCTCGACGATCTGAAGAAGCTCCCCTTCACCACCAAGCAGGACTTGCGCGACAACTACCCCTTCGGCCTGTTCGCCGTGCCGCAGCATGACGTGGTGCGGCTGCACGCCTCCAGCGGCACCACCGGCAAATCGACCGTGGTCGGCTACACCCACAACGACATCATGATGTGGTCGGAAGTGGTCGCCCGCTCGCTTACGATGGCGGGCATCACCCGCGACGACATCGTGCAGGTGGCCTACGGCTACGGCCTCTTCACCGGCGGCCTCGGCGTGCACTACGGCGCGGAGAAGATCGGCGCGTCGGTCATCCCGATCTCCGGCGGCAACACCAAAAAGCAGCTCCAGCTCCTCGAAGATTTCGGTTCGACGGCCATCGCCTGCACCCCGTCATACGCCGCCTATCTCGGCGAGGCGATTGCCGAGGAGAAGCTCGACCGCTCGAAGATCAAGCTGAAAGCCGGCATCTTCGGCGCGGAGCCGTGGACGGAGGAGATGCGCACCCAAATCCAGCATCTGCTCGGCCTCAAGGCGTACGACATCTACGGCCTCTCCGAAGTGATCGGCCCCGGCGTCTCGATGGAGTGCGCCTGCCAGCGTGGAATGCACATCTTCGAGGATCACTTCATCCCCGAGATCATCGACCCCGAAACCTGCGAGGTGCTGCCCTACGGCTCGCTTGGCGAGCTGGTTTTCACCACCGTCACCAAGGAGGCGATGCCGCTCATGCGCTACCGCACCCGCGACCTGACCCGCCTGCACGCTGAAACTTGCGACTGCGGCCGTACGCTGGTCAGGATGGAGAAGTGCGTCGGACGTTCGGACGACATGCTCATCATCCGCGGCGTGAACGTCTTCCCGTCGCAGGTCGAATCGGTGCTGCTCGAAATGAGCGAAACCAAACCGCACTACCTGCTTGTGGTGGATCGCGAAAACAACCTCGACACGCTTGAAATCCAGGTCGAAGTCGAAGAGCAGTTTTTCTCCGACGAGGTCAAGGAGCTGGAAGGACTCCGCAAGCGCATCAGCGGCAACCTGACCAGCCTTCTCGGACTGCACGCCGCCGTCCGGCTGGTCGAGCCGGGAACGATCGAGCGCAGCATGGGCAAGGCGCAGCGCGTGGTTGACAAACGGAAACTCAAATAAAGGGAGGACTCCATGATCATCAGGCAACTCTCGGTGTTTCTCGAAAACCGCGCCGGGCGGCTCACCGAACTGACCGGCATCCTGGCCGACAACGACATCAACATCTCGGCCTTCAGCATCGCCGACACCACCGATTTCGGCATCCTGCGCGTCATCACCGGCAAGCCGGAGCTGGCTGAAAAGGTGCTCAGGGAGCAGGGCTTCGCGGTCAAGATCACCGACGTCATCGGCATCGTCATGCACAACAAGCCGGGCGCGCTGCATCACGCCTTGCAGATCCTTACCGACAACGGCATCTCCATCGAATACATGTACGCCTTCGCCAGCAGCGACGACCGCGCAACAGCGGTCATCCGCACCGACTCGCCGAAGAAAGCCATCGAGGTGCTGCAACTGCACGAGATGGAGCTGCTGAAGACGGGAGATGTGTACCAGATTTGAGGAAAGGACTTAAAGGACGAAAGGGACTTAAAGGACGAAAATGGAAGAGGATGGGAAACGTGGATTGGCTGAAAGTCAACCAAAATCCCTTTCTTCAGTTGCCCCCGGCTTCAGCCGGGGGTTACGGAGGCTCATCTACTCTCCGGGCTTCAGCCCAATATCTTTGCCGGATGAGTCCTGAAATTTAGGTGTTGGGCTGAAGCCCGATTTTTTGTCGCTGCTTCGATCCCCCCGGACTGAAGTCCAGGGCAATGTGAAGTGCACGAGGTTTGAGTGTCCGGACGGCTGAAGCCATCCTGAAGACAAAAGATCAAATCCCGGATAATTCAACAATCTGTAGTCCAGATAAATAAACAAACCAATGGCACGATTTTCGACCTCCGTTTCGGCGCTTCGCTCTTCGGCTATCCGGGAGCTGATGAGCCTTGCTTCACGGCCTGACATTATTTCGTTCGCCGGAGGAATGCCGGGCAACGAGCTGTTTCCGGTCGATGAGGTCGAGGAGCTGTTTCGCGGCCTCGACCTGAAGTCGAAGCAGGCGGCCTTTCAGTACGGCCCCACGCCCGGCCTGCCGTCGCTGCTCGAATCGCTCTCCGGCTTCCTCGAACGCAAGGGGCTGCCGGTCAAAAGCAACCGGCTCATGATCACCACCGGCTCGCAGCAGGGCCTCAGCATCATTGCCAAAGCCTTCGTCGATCCCGGCGACCGGGTGCTCACCGAGTACCCCTGCTTTATCGGAGCGATCGCGGCGTTCCGTTCCGCCGAAGCGGAGATCGTCTCGATCCCGGTTGACGAGGAGGGACTCGACATCGCCATGCTCCGCGAGGAGGTCGCCCGGCCCGATCCGGCGAAGTTCCTCTACATCACGCCATACTTCCACAACCCGGCGGGAATGCTCTACACCTCGGAGCGCAAGCGGGAGCTGGTCGAGGCGTTGCAGGGGCGCGACATCCCGCTCATCGAGGACGACGCTTACGGCGACCTCTGGTTCAGCGCGGAGGATCGCGAGCGGCTGACGCCCATCAAGGCGCTCGACCCCGAAGGCATCGATATTTGCTACATGGGTTCCTTCTCCAAAATTCTCGGCCCCGGCCTGCGCCTCGGCTGGCTGCTCGCCCCGCCCGCGATTTACGAAAAGTGCGAGCTGATCAAGCAGTCCGCCGACGCCTGTTCGCCAAGCTTTTCGCAGGTGATCGCCGACGCCTTCATCCGCTCCGGCAAGATCGACGGCTACATCGCGAGCGTGCGCGAGGAGTACAAGCGCCGCGCCGCCTGCATGACCGACGCGCTCAAGAGGCACCTGCCGGAGTACGTCCGCTGGAACGAACCGAGGGGCGGTTTCTACATCTGGCTCACCCTGCCCGAAGGCAGCGACTCGACGCCCATCCTCAAGCTCGCCATCGACGGCGGCGCGGTCTTCGTCACCGGCAGCACCTTCGACCCCGAAGGAAAGCGCAACGACACGATGCGCCTCTCCTACTGCAACAACACCCCCGAAGAGATCGAACGCGGCATCCCCATCATCGCCCGCGCCATCCGCGAAGTCTGCGGGTAGGAGAACATGCAAAATTCGCGATATTTTTCAACCAAGAGGAGCAATGCAACCATCGCAAAGGACAAGAATCCGTGACTGAAGATGGCGTTCCGGATAAAGAAGGCGGAATAAAAATGTTCAGGGTTTTGGAATGGGGCGAACTACACGAAAACCAAAGTGTTTATGCCCGCCCGCAGGATAGAAGTTGATGCGGAAAGAACAACGCAGAGATGTGGATTCCATCCCCCAAGCGCCACCACGTAATGCCCGATTGTGTTTGGATTCGTCAAACCAGTTATCCATCCACTCTGCGACATTCCCCGCCATATCATACAACCCTTCGGGGGTCGAGCCTTCAGGGTAACTGCCTACAGGTGTTGTGGCGCGTTCATGGTTGTCGTAATTAGCAAGTTTTGGTGAAGGTTCACTATTGCCCCACGGATAAGCTCGCCCCTCTTTTCCGGCAGCCGCGTATTCCCACTCGATTTCCGTCGGCAAGCGATACAAATTGGTATTTTGCCCTTGACTCTCCATCAGTGACAGCCAAAAACAGTATGCCTTAGCCGCATAACATGTTATCCCGACTACCGGGTGATCGTCATTATTGAATGGACTGTCATGTTCATCCAGATCATAACTTGAAGCAAACTCTTTGGACAGGTCTTTATCACTTTGAATCAATTTGATAATCTCAATCAACCTGTCTTTCTTAGAAAAATTTGCTAGCTCAGTCATAAAGAGTTTTATCGGAACCACCTCTCGATCATCAAGCTTACCCGTCTTGAGATAACTAATAAAACGGCGGTATAAACGATTGGTTACCGGATACTTGGCAAACCAACAATCCGGAACTGTTTCAGTGCGCTTAGTCACTGAATATTTGAACGCCCCTCCCCCAATCAGGATGTAGTGTGCGTCGAGTTCCAGCGGATTAGAAAATAATGTTCCGCTTTCCATATTTTCAAACCGATGGACCGCTGTGAGAGCATCCTTTTTGCCGATTTCCTTAAGGCACTCGACCAGATAGCGTTGACGGTTTGGAGTGGTCGCAGGATCGAACAGCTTCTTTATCAACTCGCCGTACTGCTTTAGTGGTGCTTCACGCACCATCGTCAACAGCAGCGCCTGTTGCATCGGCGGTAGGATTTCGGTCACCGGAGAGTCGAACAGCTTCAGCATAAATCGCTCGAATAATTCTGCATCTTCAAGCAGTTGGATAAAGAAACGAAACACCTCAGACCACCAGTCATCGCCAAAATGGGTAACCAAATGATCCAGAAAACCTGAGGAACGGTATACGTTTTTTGTGAGCTGTATGGCAGCAAGGTATTCCCTGAAGGTTTTCAGACGAAAAACATATTGATTATCCCCATACTCAACAAGCACTCCGGCTCGTTCAACGAGGTTGCGACAAAAATCTGCTGCATTAACCGATTTTGAAAGGGTATTGAGCTCTTTCTGAACCTGTTCATGCATAGCCCCCCGATCAACCTCATCCTGTTTTACCTCATCCTGCATCCATAAGGAGACCGGAGCGAGCACCCGCTGAGCATCTTCGGCAGAAAGAAGCGGCTTCATGGCTCTTATGCGGTCACGATAGTCGAGCAGGTAGTCTAATGCCGAGTCGATGAGCTTCACCCGATTACCTGGAAGAAATTCCTGTTCTTTCCAGAGATTCGCCATAATCTGCAAAAGCAGCGGATTCGCAGCAAGGCTTCTATTGCTCTGGTTGCGCTCTTCAGCAAGAAAGGCAGTAATGGTGGCCGCCTTGTTGTCGGCTTTTTCTTCCTGCATCTTGCGCCAATAGCTTTCATCTTCATTGCCCGGTGGAAGTTCTCTCAGATATACAGCCCGGAACCATCGATGAAGAAATGCTTCTTGCTGCTCGGGCGAAAAATCCAAAATATCCGCCCGCACATGGGGTGTCACAATCTCAATACCATCCCCTTTCCGGTAGCCGGTGCTGCGGGTGGTCACCACAAACCGGGCGTTTCCATACTTTTTGACCATGCCGTCGAGCCAGCGGCACATCTCGATACGATCATTCACATCACTGATCTCATCAAGACCATCCAGCAGGATGAGGGTTTGCGATGCTTCGAGCCACTCTGCACACAGCTCCGGCGTGATCTCGTCAAGATAGTTCACATCACACCAGTCGGCAAGACTGGCGGCAAGAGAGCCGTAACCCCGCCCGGTGCGCCTGAGTGTGCGTAACTGCAGCCAGAAAACGGGCACCGGTGAGGTGAAGCCAAATTCTACATACCGGCCATCGAGGAAAGCGAGGGCATAGTATTTCAGGAGCGTGGTCTTGCCCGAACCGGGATCACCGATGATCACCAACAGTCGATGATTCTTGAACACAAGGCTCATCACCTCCTCTGGAGTTCTGCTATGGAAACCGTCCTGTATATCAGAATGGAAAAACTTATCGCTTCGCCAGTTATCGGATAGACGTAGCGAAACAAAGGTGTCGGAGAGAGGAACTGCAAAGCTCGCTATCGCCGGAGAGCCGGAAATACTCATGCCGCCAAACTCCTGCTTCAGATAGTTCTGATAGATATGTAGTGCCGAATCAGCATCGATTAATGATTGTGCATCCTTCTTTGTACTGGTTGCATTACCATACAGTTTGCTCACGTACAGAGCAAGCTGAATCGCCACTTTCTGCCTGAACTCATTCAGGTCTTTATAGGTATCGCAAAGCGCTTTTGACTGAATTTCAGTCCTGAAAGCTCTTGTCTCTTTGATTTGATCAGGATCAACATCATAGGGGAAAGGCATTTCCGAGAACCAGCATATCACCTGCTTGCCCTGATCTATTATTCTTCTTACCTCCTCGACAGTGCCCCCCGGCGCTAAACCGGTATTCTTACCAATACGCGAATGAAAAATGGCAATAGCAAAATCGCATTGATCAACAATCTGCAGATATATAATTTCATGTGGTCTTTCACCTATCGTCGTTTGATCATAGGTCTCCCAGCGCACGGCCTCTAACACGATCCGGTTAACATCCCGGTTAACGGTGTTCCACTTTTCTATCTCTTCTTCAACAATTTTCCGCTCTTTAGCCACATCAGATGCGGAAGCGATTAAAATCCTGACTCGACGCAGTAGCGGCGGCGGCCCGCCGATTCTGTATTGCGCTCCAGACAATGTCGAGATAGTTATCGGCAACAATCTTACCGATACAGTAACATCATTTTGATCATTCCATAGTGTGACTCTTTCTTTCGTGCCATCTTGACCTTCAATGTATAGATAACGAGGCACTGTGGCTGGAACAGAAATCTGGTTATCACCTGCTTCCGGGTTATCTAAAAATCTGACTTTCCCATCTTCTTGACGAATACCGACTTTTTTTTCTTTTGGCAACAACCAGGAAATACGCCTTCCTGATTCCTTGAATTTCTTAGGCACAATACCAAGTCGCAGTTGCGCTGCTATCTGCAAGTTCTGACGATCCTCAGCAGTTGAGCTTTTTCCTGGCAGTTCATTGGCGACAGACAAAGCCCATCGGGCAAGCTGCACATTGTCATCATGCCCGGTCAGTGTCCGAATCAGCCGCCTTACCGCATCATCCACCTGAGTCCGGTCGCCCTCCAATGCATTATGCATCAACTCCTCTTCAAACCGTAACCATCCCGGCAATTTATACTGCTGACACTTTCCCCGATAACGGGCAAGAAAAGCAACGGCTTTCGCTCTTAATGCAGAATCATCCAGCAATTTCTGACGCAACACCTTAAGCGTTTCCTGTCGAAATGAGATAATAAGAGGGTTGGAAACCACCATCATCCAACTGAACATCAAATCAGCTTCCAGTCCAGGATACATTCCGGGGTAGAATGTTGTGCGCGCATTTCTGACCAAATCCTTATTCATGAATGCTGCCGGAGCCATCATTACCGCGAAATTGTCCAACAATGTCTGTCTGGAACCGGAATAAGTGGCATACCTCGACGTACCCCATGGAACTATACCGATATTTGGTTGACGTAATTCAGGCAATCGCTTTTTTGGATATGGAGAAACAACGATGATTCGATAAAACAACTGAGCCAGCCGTCGAAGACTTGCACTCCATCGACGTGGCGATACCGGAGACCATGCAAATGGGCGGGCAGCCCCAAGATCAGAAATCAGAATGAGGATTGTTTGCGGTAGCGGCACCTCAGGATAATTTTCAATTCTCTTTTTGTCTGAAAGACGAACAAGCTCGTCATCGGGAGTGTCGAAACACCAGTACCCCTCGCAGGCATGAGTCCCTGCGAGCTTTTGGATGTATCGATAGAGGCTGTCGGCATCTTCCTCAAACGGCTCCATAGATCGATTTCTGTCGATCAAGACATGAACTGGCCCATGAAACGATTTCTTCTTGACAAATTCGACCTTCGGAGCAGTGCCTCGCGAAATCTGTTCAATAACGATGTCAATATTTATTTCATCAGAAAATACATCAGAAGAAAATGTATCATGAATATATGCTCGTGCGTTATTGGGAGACAGTAACTGCACCGATGGTTTGGTATTCCTAAAAACAATCGTCTCCATTGAATAGACTTCTGAAGAGAGCGACTCTGCCGTTCGAATAACCTCCGGAATGACCTGTCCCTGTGGCTCTCTTAAAACATCTACTTCAAGCTTTTCGATATTTTTTATTGGTTGTTCGGCTTCCGAGGGATTTTCCTCAGACTTTGTTGGCTCAACAATATCAACCTCTTTTTGTGAAGATCCTAGAAAAGACTCATTGTCGATAAGTGTAGGAACTTGTTTTTGATCGCTAATGATAGAAAAGCCGAGAAGCGATATAATCAATTGAATCTTATCATTACTCCCTCGTTCTGGCTTCAGATAATAAAGTACCTTGACTGCATCAGCAAGACTGATTTCAGTTAACGATCTCATCACACAATCCCCCAATCAATACGATTCAGTAGAACGCCATGAAATAGTTTCAATAATATCCTTAATATCACCCGACTCGCTGGTATTAAGATTTATTAATGCCTGAACAGCATCAAGAAACTCAGCCGCGTTAAGATGAATACCTTTCTCCTCTTTCCGTTCTTTAAATTTATCCGCAACACGCCCATACAATTTTGCATGATTCTTCCCAAATGTATCAACAGCAAGTGTTTTAAGATTCTCAACACTCGGCTCATCGATTTCCAGCACGATACACCTACGAACAAAGGTATCAGGCAACGCCCTCTGCAGATTGGATGTGATCACCACCATTGGCTGACTTAAAGGATCGTTGTCAATACTTTTCTCGATCTTAATAATTTTCCCTATTTCATCTATGGTTATCTGACGCGAACCAAGTGCAACAAGAAGGTTATTGGGGAAGTCAATATCTGCCTTATCTATTTCATCTATGAGCAATACCGCATTTGAAGGCTTATTTTTTTCATGACGTTCGTCTTGCATTGCCAGATCAACTGCCGGAGTAAATGGAGGTTCTTCTAAACCGTCAAGTCCACGACGCAGGGCACTCTGTTCATTAAATATCCACCAAAGACAACCGGGATCGATATATGGGTACTCTTTTTTCAATATCATATTCTTATCATTTTTAAGCAATCCCGCCTGTGCATCCCCAAGTCGGCGCACTGCATCGTACCGATAAAAGAGATCTTTTGCCTGACTTTTTGATGAAACCACAAACTCATAGTACCTTCTCTTCATTTTACGTGCAAGATTGTATGCAAGGGCTGACTTGCCGCAACCTGTCGGGCCAACAACCAGAAGAGGTCGCCCTGTCGCTAACGCGACATTAATGGCCAATTTTGCCTTGTCATTATAACGATACATCATGCCAGATCGTCGATCGCCATAACGTGATACCTCATTACCTTTCTCTTCAGCAGTCCGAAAATCCTCGAGATCCTCAATTTCTACGAGTGGTTTATAGTTCATATTATCACCTCACGTATTAAATTAATTTTAATTTAGACTCGTCATTGATGAACAATAATCTTTAAACTCACGTTCTTCCTCTTGAATATCTACCACGGGTTTCAGAAAAACAACTTTTCTCATTATCGTTGGAGACAGGACAATTGATTCAAATCCATCCTCAGCACATATAAAAATATTAAGATGTACAAATTTTTTCTGAATCAACTCAACTTCGGAAGACGTCACCAATCCCCTGTACAATATTGAAATAAAAACTGGCGCCCCTGTTTTCATCAACTCATTGATTTGCATGGTTTTTCTTTCTAAAGCGTCAGGGGAGTCGCATTTATTGTCTTTCAGATATGCCGCATATCCCTTTGATCCAGCAATTTGCGAGCAAATATATAAATCCAGTGGAACAGATGCTTCATTAACTCCATAAGAAAAAATAAGCCAAGGATAAATTTTATTACAAACCTGTCTTATGTACATAAATGGCGTATAGTGAATTTCTTTGCAATTAATCACAAATATACTCCCCTTACGTTCCAACACATTTTTCAGTATCTGAACAGATGCTGCTAAATCAACCCAATGAGTAGCAAGTATTATACACAACTTATCAAAATCAACTTGTTTTAATGCCGGAATATCTAGCAAATCATTGATAGCCAATGGCCCTTTAAGATATACTTCCTTCGCAAGGCCAAGCCTTAAATCCTCTATACTGATGCGTTCATGATTAACTGGAAACTTTTCTGCAATCTGATCGAGTATTCTTTTATCGTCAGGCAGATACTCATATAAAAATCTAACTATCCATAACAAGGATAAACTCTCTGCATTAGCCAACAATCCTTTTAATTCTTGAAATATTTTTTCAAAAGCATTCTCTTTAGATTGCGCATTATTTATATCCACACTATCTCTGGATACATACTGCAACTCTTGAATATTCACAGTACACCATTCAGGTTTTTTGCTAATTTCCTCGGCGGTAACCCCGCCAAACGGCACAATAAAGAGAAGGAATTTTTTTTCCATGAACCGCCTGGAAGCTGAAACAATCACTTCAGTACTCACCCACTCAGAATCAAGGGCATCTTTATTCACAAAAACGACCGTTGCATGACAATTATTCAAATTACCAAATAAAATATCGCGCCAAGTGGCACCTGGCGGAATATCTTTTTTATCAATAAACGCCTTTAGCAAAGCATTTTTTTTCTCAATAAACGAACAAAATTCATCAACAAACTGCTGATGGGCATTAGCCTCAATATCTGATAATCCTCCAACTTTAGCCCTCGTACTATGGCTGATAAATACATTAATTTGTCTAGTACTCATATACAAGATGAATTAACGCCTCATTCCCGATCTATACCTCACACTTAACTTTACAAAATATTTTTGAAAATAGAAAGCGCAACGCTCAGGCAGGTAATACTTTGATCAGCATTAATCATCGAAAAATCATCAGAGAATATCTCCAGAAACGTTTCTGGCTTTGGTGAGAAGAAGGCTCGCTATTCTTGACTTTCAACCGTTTTAGCCTTCATCCGACCACACCATCAAAATCTGGGACGCTCAAACCGGCCAGTGCCTCATGACGATGGCCAATCTGCCGGACAATGAAACCGCTTAGTGGAGCGAAACGGAGCTGAAGCTGCTTTCGGCGTCGCCGAACGCCTGGCGCTGGATCGGCATCGCCGACGGATGCCGCCGCCTGCCCATCGAGCTGCTCGCTGGGAGCGCGGAGCCCCAGCTCCGCACATGAAGCTGAAGTCTCAAAAAACAGCAGTTTTAATCTTGAAAGAGGGGCGGTTTTTCCAATCCGACATTCAATGGCGGTGCGTACACATCGCGAAAAAGGGCGGGCATGAAACCCGCCCCTACAAGATGTTCCTAAATCCATCCACCCCAATAAACACGAAACCCCCGAAATCGCCGGGGGTTTCATCGTCAATCCGATTTACTGCTTCTGCATCTGCTGCATCTGCTGCATCTTGCGGCCATGCTCTTCCATCCTCTTTATATCCTCACTGGACATGCCGTGCGGTGAATCCGGGATGGCGGGAATCTCCATCTTCGCGCAATTGGCAGGAACCTCGAACAGCTTGTCGTCCGGCACGGTGCGCTCGACCTTGGTCAGCTCGGTCCGCACGCCCGATGGCGAAAGCAGCATCTTCACCGGGAAGCCCTCCGCGCCAGCCGCCTTGAGCTTGTCGGCGAGCTGCGTCATGGACTCGCCGTCCGCGCCCTGCATGTTGGCATACGAATAGTAGTCGAGGAACTCCTTGCTCACCCACTGCTCGATAACCGTGTCCCGACCCGGCCAGGAAATCCTGACATGGGTGCAGTCGAATCCGTTGACCTTCTCCTTGCCGAGATTTTCAATCTTGGCGTCCTTGTACGGATCGCCGCCGGACTGCGCTTTCACCTTCGCCATATCGAGTTCCAGGCACTCGCCGGTTTCGCCGTTGATCATGTAAGCCTTGTCGGGCTTCTCGGCCAGCGCGAGTACGGTCATCGACATCGCGCTCGCATGGCCGCCGATGTTCACCGAGTTCTCGGCGCGCATCCCTTTTTTGCTGACATAGAGCTTCATTTCGCTCGTACCAGCCTTCGGCAAGGTGGTGGTCATGTAAATGACGCCCTGGAACGGCCCGGCAGGCACGGCGGCCTGTTCGACGCCCGCGGAACCGGGAGCGCCGGACTCTTTCTTGCCGCACGCCGACAGCGCAAGCGCCGGAACCAGCACGAAGGCAAACAATCTGCGAATGATGGATTTCATGGTATTTCTTCTTTGGTGATGGCGATTATACAGTCTGTATACAAACCCAATGTAGCAATAGAGGACAACACTCCGTCGCGGCAAAACTATCTCGAAACAGCGAAAAAAAAGTCTGCCGCGTTTGTTCAGGAAGCGAGGAGGTGAGGAGTAGCGGGTTTTTGCCTTGCAGTGGACGAAGTTGACAATGAGATGAGTCAACTCCTCAAGCCCATTTTCCATTGTCAATTATCCATTATCCATTATCCATTATCCATTATTCTTCTTTTCGTTGTACTCCCAGCGATTCTGGTGGTCGAGGATCATTTCGACGATCTCGCGCACGCAACCGCGTCCTCCCTCGAACACCGAGATGTAGGCGACCCGGTTGCGGAGGTACTCCGCGCCGTTGATGGGGGTTATCGGCAATCCCGCCAGCTTGAGCAACTCCAGATCGTCGATGTCGTCGGCGATGCAAGCACACTCCTCATCCTGCAAGCCGTGGCGGCTTTTGAACGCCTCGTAGGCTTCGAGCCGCGCCTCACCATCGAGGAAAAGATCGACCGGCCCCGTGGCTTCGAGCAGTGCGCGATAGGCTCCGGCGCTCCGTCCGGCGATCACCGCGACCTTCATACCGAGACGCAATGCCTCGCGGATGGCGACCAGATCGCGGGCAAAGATGGCGGGCATTTCGCGTCCCTCGCCGTCGTGCGTGAGTACGCCGTTGTTGAGAACGCCGTCGAGAGAGACGACCAGCGCCTTGATGCCGTCGAGTGCGGCGCTTATCTGTGACGAGGGGTCAGCCTTGTAGGGCTGCATGCCGAAAAACTGGAAAGAGCTCAAAAGTGTATCCGGTTAACGTGAATGAGAAGTTTCGCGAATCGACTGCATACAGCGCTGGAGCTGCATGAGTTCCCGCATCATCGCGGCGAACTCGCCGAGCGGAGCCTGGGTGGCGGCGTCGGACATGGCGCGGGCCGGGTCGGGGTGCACCTCGAAAAAGAGGCCGTCCACCCCCGTGGCGACGGCGGCGCGGGCCAACGGCATGAGAAAGCGGCGGTCGCCTCCCGACACGCCCGCCCCCACACCCGGCAGCTGGACGCTGTGCGTGACGTCGAGGATGACCGGCCAGCCTGAATCGGCCATGATCGGCAGCCCCCGGAAATCGACCACGAGATTGTGGTAGCCGAAGGTGGTTCCCCGCTCGGTGAGCATAATCTTCCTGTTGCCGGTCGAAGCGGCCTTCTCGGCAGCGTACGCCATATCCTGCGGCGCGAGGAATTGGCCCTTCTTGATGTTGACGGCAAGTCCGGTCGAGGCGGCGGCCACGATCAGGTCGGTCTGGCGGCAGAGGAAGGCGGGAATCTGGAGCACATCGACGTACGACGCGACCATTTCTACCTCGGAGGTTTCGTGCACATCGGTCAGCACGGGCATTCCGAAGCGCTCCCGGATATCGGCCAGAATCTCCAGCGCCTCGCGGTCGCCGATGCCGGTGTACGACGAAGCCGACGAGCGGTTCGCCTTGCGGTAGGAGCCTTTGAAGATGACCGGAATATCCTCTGCCTTGCCGATGCGGTCAAGCTCGGCGGCAACCTCCATCGCCATCTCGCGGTTTTCGATGAGGCACGGGCCAGCGATGAGGAACAGCCTCTTCGCTCCAGGCAGCGAAACCGGGCCAATCGAGAACTTTTGCATCCTTTGTCCTGTTTTCTTAAAAAGAGTTAACGGCAGTAGTGACCGAAGCAGGTTTGCGCAGAGCCGATGTTTTCAAGCCTTGAATTTAATCAATAATTTCTCTTTTCACTCTCCAACAAGAAGAGCTGTTTATGAATACCGCAGATACCCGGCAGCGGCTGCTCGACATCGAAAAGCAGATCGCCAGCCTCAAGGAGGAGCAGACAACCGTCAAGGCGCAGTGGGATGCCGAGAAGGAGCTGATCCACACCTCGCGCCGCCTGAAGTCGGAGCTTGAAGAGCTTCGCGTGCAGGCTGAAAACTTTGAACGCAGCGGTGACTACGGCAAGGTGGCCGAAATACGCTATGGCAAAATCATCCAGATCGAAAAGGAGCTGGAGGCGAACAACCGCAAGATCGAGGCGCGGCAGGCTTCGGGCGACCTGATCATGAAGGAGGAGATCGACGCGGGCGACATCGCCGACATCGTTTCGCGCTGGACGGGCATTCCGGTCAGCAAGATGCTCCAGTCGGAGCGCCAGAAGCTGCTCGGCATCGAGGCCGAGCTGCATCAGCGCGTGGTCGGCCAGGAGGAGGCCGTGCGGGCGGTCAGCGACGCGGTCAAGCGCTCCCGCGCGGGCATGGGCGACGAAAAGCGCCCCATCGGCTCCTTCATCTTCCTCGGCCCGACCGGCGTCGGCAAAACCGAGCTTGCCCGCACGCTCGCGGAGTATCTTTTCAACGACGACGAAGCGCTGATCCGCATCGACATGAGCGAGTACATGGAGTCGCACACCGTGAGCCGTCTCGTTGGTGCACCTCCCGGCTACATCGGTTACGAGGAGGGGGGCCAGCTCACCGAAGCGGTCAGGCGCAAGCCCTTCTCGGTGGTGCTGCTCGACGAGATCGAGAAGGCGCACCCGGATGTCTTCAACATCCTGCTTCAGATTCTCGATGACGGTCGGCTGACCGACAGCAAAGGGCGCACGGTGAACTTCAAGAACACCATCATCATCATGACCTCGAACATCGGTGCGCAGCTCATCCAGGGCGAGATGGAGCATCTCGAAGGGCGCGATGCCGAAACTGTGGTGGCCGGTTTGCAGGAGCGGCTCTTCCAGCTTCTCAAGCAGCAGGTGCGCCCCGAGTTCCTGAACCGAATCGATGAGGTGATCCTTTTCACGCCGCTCACCAGAGAGCACCTGCGCGAGATCGTCACCATCCAGTTCAAGCGGATCAAAGAGACCGCGAGGCGGCAGCGCCTTACGCTCGAAATCACGGACGACGCACTCATGTGGCTCGCCAAAACAGGCTTTGACCCGGCCTTCGGCGCACGCCCGCTCAAGCGTGTTTTGCAGCGGCAGATCACCAACCACCTCTCGGAGATGATCCTTGCCGGGCAAGTCGGCGAGGACGATACCGTCGAGATCGCGCTGGAGGGCGAGCGTATCACCATGCACAAGAAATAATTGCAACCTGCGGGGCGGCCTCATCGTAAACAGGCCGACCCGATGTTCACTCCCCTATGAAAAAAATCGTGCTGCTTGCAGCGCAGCTGCTCTCACTCTTCGTCACTCCGGCGTTTGCCGACAATTCACGCCAGCCCGACAGCCTTTCGATCAAGATTGGCCAGTTGCTCATGATCGGCTTCCGGGGGATGGATGCCAGAGAGGGTTCCGCCATCGAGGCTGACATTCGAGAGCGGCGCATTGGCGGCGTGGTGCTGTTCGACTACGACGTACAATCAAAATCTCCCGTACGCAACATCGAGTCACCCGAACAGCTCCGGCGGCTCACTGCGGAGCTGCAACAGCTCTCGTCGATTCCGCTTTTGGTCGCCATCGATCAGGAGGGCGGGCGCGTCTGCCGTCTCAAACCAGCTCGGGGCTTCCCGCCTACCGTATCCGCCGCCAGCCTCGGCAAGCTCGACAATGCCGACTCCACCCGGCAGGTCGCCGGATCGACCGCCGCTCTGCTGAAAAGCCTCGGCATCAACATGAACTTCGCGCCGGATGTCGATCTCAACGTCAACCCGAACAATCCGGTCATCGGCAAGCTCGACCGGAGCTTCTCCGCAAATTCCGATGTGGTGATGCGGCAGGCTCGTCTTTTCGTCGATGCCTTCCACCGGCAAGGCGTCATCGCGGTGCTGAAGCACTTCCCCGGCCACGGCAGCTCGACGACCGACACGCACAAAGACTTTACCGACGTGACCGCCACCTGGTCGAAAAAGGAGCTCGATCCTTACCGGAAGCTGATCCGTCAAGGCTATGACGATCCGGTCATGACCGCGCACGTCTTCAACGCCCGCCTCGACAGCCTCTATCCAGCGACGCTCTCGAAAGCGACCGTCAGCGGTCTACTGCGCGACGACCTCGGCTTTCGCGGCGTGGTCATCAGCGACGACATGCAGATGAAGGCGATCGCCGACCGTTACGGCCTCGAAGAGGCGATCCGCCTGGCCATCGATGCGGGCGTCGATATATTGCTCTTCGGCAACAACGTCAGCTATGACGCAGAGATAGCGGAGCACGCGACAGGCATCATCCGCCGTCTCGTAGAAACCGGCGCGATCCCCGCCGAAAGAATCGATGCATCGTTCCGGCGCATCATGGCATTGAAAACCCGAACCATCATTCAAAATCCATGAAAATCCTCTACCTCGTTCGTCACGCCAAAGCTGGCTGGCACGATCATTCTCAGGCCGATTTCGACCGTACCCTCACCAACCGGGGTCACCGGCAGTCGGAAGTGATGAGCGAGCGGTTGCGAAAGAAAGGCGTGAAGCCGGATCGGCTCGTTTCAAGCCCGGCACAGAGAGCGCTCGAAACGGCGGAGATTTTCGCGGACAGGCTGGGCATCGAGCGTGAGGCGATCGTGCAGAGAATCGAAATCTACGACGGCGGCATCGACAAGCTTGCCGCCGTCGTCCGCTCGCTTGCCGACAATGAGGAGACGGTCATGCTCTTCGGCCACAACCCGACGATCAGCCATTTCGTGCAATGGCTCACCGCCAAGCCCGCCGAGGCGATGGAGACCTGCGGCATCGCAAAGATCGAGCTGGAGTGCGCCCACTGGCAGGATACTGCCGAAGGGTGCGGGAAGCTGGTGTGGTATAAGTTTCCGGAGAAGGCTTGAGGGTGAATTGATAATGGATAATTGACAATTGATAATTCGGTTTGAACTGTCAACTGTAGTGAGTGCATGGCGTACGCCCATGAGACCTATATGACCCATAAGTCCTATAAGTCCCATAGGTCACATGACAAATGGACGAAGTAAACGATGAAATGAACCGCGAAGCGCTCAGTAGTTCTCCGGCTTCGGCTCCCGCTCCATTAAATCCAGAATCGCTTGCTGGGCGGGTTTGTTTTCGTAGAGCATTTCGTAGACGGCGCGGGTGATGGGCATATCGACGCCGAGACGGTTGGCGAGTTCGAGGACGGCTTTCGAGCTGATCACCCCTTCGGCCACCATGCTCATTTCGCTGAGGATGTCGTCGAGCGTGCGGCCTTTGCCGATCTGCTCGCCGACGTAGCGGTTGCGGCTGTGGCGGCTCAGGCAGGTGACGACGAGGTCGCCGATGCCGGAGAGGCCGGACATGGTGAGCGGATCCGCGCCGAGTTTGGCGCTCAGGCGCGAGATTTCAGCCAGGCCGCGCGTGATGATCGCCGCCTTGGCGTTGTCGCCGAAACCGAGTCCGTCGGAAATTCCGGCGGCGATGGCGATGACGTTCTTGACCGATCCGGCGATTTCGACGCCGATGAGGTCGGTGTTGACGTAAACGCGGAAGGCGCTGGTGTGGAACGCCTCCTGAACCAGGCGGGCGGTCGCTTCCGACACGGAGCAGGCGACGACGGTGGTCGGCTGCTGGCGGGCCACCTCCTCGGCGTGACTCGGGCCGTAGAGCACGGCGATCTGCTCCGGCGCGACGGCGGGCAGCGTTTCGAGCAGCACCTCGGACATGCGCTTGCCGGTGTTCCGCTCGATTCCCTTGGCGACGTTGACGATGATCTTTCCCGTAAGATCGAGATCGGCGAAGGCCGCCGCCGTCTCTCTCAGCGCGTGCGACGGCACGGCAGTGACGATCATCCCGGATGGCATGACCGCTTCGTGCAGATTCGCGACAACGTGCAGGGTGGCGGGAAACAGGAGGCCCATGAGGTAGCGCTTGTTCTCGCGGTCAGCCTCCAGCGCCCTGGCGAACTCCGGGCGATGCGCCCACAGCCGCACCTCGTGCCCCTTGTTGGCAAGCAGAATGGCGAGCGTGGTGCCCCAGCTCCCCGCGCCGAGAACGGTGATCTTCATCGCTCTTTCGGCTCCTCAGCTCTTCCGCCCGAAGCTCAGGCGGTTTTCGGTTCCGGAAAAGAGGCGTTTGATGTTGGCGCGATGGGTGTAGATGATCGCGACCGCAACGATGGCGCCGAAGATGAGCAGGTGGTAGTCGAGGCTGTCATGCACGAACCAGTTGTCGAAAAAGCGGTAGTCAAGACCCTGGCCGAGATCGAAAATGTACTTGCGGATGGCGATGATCAGCGGAAAGGCGATAGCGGCAAAGATCGATCCTACCGACACATAGCGCGAAATCGTGACGGTGAGCAGAAAGATGCCGATCACCATGAGCATGCTCACCGGCGCGAGTCCGATCAGCATTCCGGCTGCGGTGCTGACCCCTTTGCCGCCCTTGAATCCGGCGAAGACCGTGAAGACGTGGCCAATGACGGCGGCCATGCCCGCGATGAGGCTCAGGGCAACCTCGTTCATGTCGGGAAACGCGCCAAGCGGATGCGCCTTGAAAAAGCCGACCACCGGCACGGCGGCCACGGTGCCCTTGGCGATGTCGATGAGCGTGACGACCAGGCCCGCCTTCCAGCCAAGCACCCTGAAGGCGTTGGTGCCTCCAGCGTTGCCGCTGCCGAAGTTGCGGACATCGATGCCCTTGAGCAGTCGGCCCGCGATGATGCTCGTCGGAATTGAGCCGATCAAATAGGATACGGCGATGATGGCAAGAAAAGTCAGCATATCGTTCCGGATTGAGTTGAACAGATAATCAATCAGAAGCTCAGGCCTTGACGACCTCGCCTACAATGTAGGCATTTTCCTCTCTCGACTTCAAGTAGGCCATGATGTCGTCGACCCGCTCCTTCGAGACGATCATCACGAGGCCGAGGCCGAGATTGAAGGTGCGGCGCATATCCTCTTCCGGCACCTGTCCTTCGCGACGGATCAGGTCGAAGATCAGCGGCTCCGGCCACGACGACCAGTCAACCGACAGCGCAAGCCCTTCCGGCACGATGCGCATGGTGTTGCCCATGAGGCCGCCGCCGGTGATGTGCGACATGCCGCGCAGCTCACCGGTGCCAAGCAGCGGCTCGATGACCGGCAAGTAGGAGCGGTGCACCTTCAGCAGCTCCTCGCCGACCGAGCCGTCCAGCCCGGCGAAACGCTCGCTCATTCGCCCCTCGAACACCTTGCGGGCCAGCGAATAGCCGTTGGTGTGCAGGCCGGTCGATGGCAGGCCGATCATCACGTCGCCCGCCTCGATTTTCGAACCGTTGATGATGTGCGGCTGATCGACCATGCCGACAATCGTGCCCGCGAGATCGAAATCCTCCACGTCGTAAACGCCCGGCATCTCGGCGGTTTCGCCGCCAATGAGCGCCGCGCCGTTCTCGCGGCACGCCTTCACCATGCCGGTCACGACCGAAGCGGCGATCTCCGGCTTCAGCTTGCCGCAGGCGTAGTAATCAAGGAAAAAGAGCGGACGCGCGCCGCAGACCAGAATGTCGTTCACGCAGTGGTTGACCAGGCACGAACCGACCGTGTCGTACTTGCCGAGTTCGATGGCGATCTTGAGCTTGGTGCCCACGCCATCGATGCTGCTCACCAGCACCGGCTTCTCGTACTTCGCGAAATCGGGCTGAAAGAATCCGCCAAACGCGCCAATATCGGTCATCACCTGCGGCGTGAAGGTCTGGCGAACATGAGGCTTGATGAGGCGAACAAACTCTTCACCCGCGGAAATATCGACTCCGGCTTTCTTGTAATCCATAGTTCTTTTTCGTGATTATCCTGTTATTGCTCCGGCCATTAAAACTCTTGACAATTGCCCCGGACTTCAGTCCGGGGTATGCGAATACAGTTAAAATAAATCTGGGCTTCAGCCCAATTTCTGCTGCGGAGGAGGTCGCCATTGATTGTTGCCGGATTAACAACTCTATTCTCGACCTGACGCAGATTGTTCAGCTTCCCGCCGGTTTCTCGAAAATCGCGGCGCACTGCGATTCGGCGAAGAACTCGCAGTGCAGGGCTGAGACCGCCGCAGCAACTTCGTTCTCCTCGACGACAAATCCCACGTTGATTTCGGACGCGCCTTGCGAGATCATCCGCAGGTTGACGTTGCGCAGCGAGTTGAAAATCCGGCCCGAAACCCCCTTCGACAGGCGGAGATTATCGCCGACCACGCTCACCGTGGCTACCTTATGCTCGATCTCCACCTCGCCGAGCGCTTGCAGCGCCAGGATGAACGGCTCTTCAAGCACGGTATCGTCCACCGTCAGGGAGACCGAAACCTCGCTCGACGAGATCATCTCGACCGACACGCTGAAACGCTTGAACACATCGAACAGCTCGCTCATGAAGCCGTGGCGTCCGAACATCCGGTTGGAGCGGATGTTGAGAATCGCCTGACCTTTTCTGACGGCAATCGACTTGACGAGGCCGCTTTGACTCTTGCCCGCGAGCAGCGACGGATCGTCGGTGATCAGCGTCCCTTTGGAGTCCGGATGCCAGGTGTTGAGCACATAGACCGGAATATTCTTCTTCACCGCCGGAGCGATGGTGTCGGGATGGAGCACCTTCGCGCCAAGATAGGCCAGCTCGGCGGCCTCGGAGAAGGTCATCACCCGGATGCTCCTGGCCTCGGGAACCATGCGGGGATCGCAGGTCATCACGCCATCCACGTCCGTCCAGATTTCGATGGAGTCGGTATGCAGCCACGCGCCGAAGAGCGCCGCCGACAGGTCGGAGCCGCCACGGCCAAGGGTCGTGGTCTTGCCCGTCCCGGTCGCGCCGATGTACCCCTGCGTCACGACGACCACGCCCGCTTCGAGCTTCGGGCGGATGATCTCGTCCGTCTTTGCCTGGCAGATCGCCTCGATGGGACGGGCGAAGCCGAAGCACTCGTCGGTAATCATCACCTGGCGGATGTCGAGCCACTCGCAGCCAACGCCCGCTTCATTCAGCGCGGCGGCGAAGACGGTCGTCGAGAGCAGCTCGCCGAAGGAGCAGATGCGGTCTCGCGAGCGCTCGCTCAGTTCGCCGACGATCTCGATCCCCTCGGTCAGCCGTTCGAGCTGGGTGACATAGGCGTCGATCTTCGCGGCAAGCTCCTCGCGAAGCGCTTCGTTGCCGACAAGCTCCCCGACGAGATCGAGATGAAACTGCCTGACCTCGCCAGCCAGTCGTAGCGCCTCTTCGAGACCTCCCGCGCCAGCCGTATCGGCGATTTTGACCAGTTTGTTGGTGATTCCGCTGCACGCGCTCAGGACGACCAGCGGCGTCTCGGATTTTCTCTTTTCAGCAATAATGGCGATCACCTGCCGCATGGCCGAGGCCTTGCCGACAGAGGTGCCGCCAAATTTCATGACTGCCATAACCTCAATCGAAAGAATTGGATAGTGATCGTTTCAGGATCGTTTTCCGGTTCGGATTTACTATACTTCCATGGTCGGTACTTTTCATGAACCAGTCTGGCCGACCACATGAACGAGATCATCCGGTTCGCTCCGAAAGGCGCGAAAGCAGGCGGCATCCTCAGAACGGCGGCGCTCATGGCGCTCTCGTGCCTCATGCTCGCGCTTGGCGCATGTCAGAGTTCGCGGTCTCTCTCCGATCGCATGGAGAGCAAATATAGTTTAAAAAAGAGAAAAACTTCCATCTCGCGCCTTCGCCCACAAGGCCCTGAGCGGTGCGACCTGCCGGTGCAGGTTTCCGAACGCGCCTTCAGGGCGATGCTCGAATCCATCGAAGAGAGCCGGGGGATCAGATACCGCTTCGGCGGAACCTCGACAGAGGGCTTCGACTGCTCCGGTTTCATACAATATCTGTATAGTCAGTCGTTCCAGATGATTCTGCCCCGCACGTCGTCCGAGCTGGCGCTGCTTGGCCCGATCATTCCGCGAGACCGGTTACGACCCGGCGATCTCGTTTTTTTCTCCTCGGGCGAACAGATCGACCACGTCGGCGTTTACCTCGGTAGCGAAAAATTCGCCCACGCCTCGACGATGGCAGGCATCAGCGTCAACACGCTTTTCCAAAGCTATTACGCTGCTCGATTCGCTTTCGGCGCGAGGATTATCGTGGTGAGGTAGTGGCAGCGGTGGACTTTGTGGACGAAGTGAACAACTGATCCCCGTCCGCGAGAGTGCTTGATCCTCCTGAAACGTCGACGGAGCGAGGTTAGTCAGCTTGGCTCGCGGGTTCGAGATGCTATCAACAGCTCAGCAAGAAGTCACCAACCGACAGGCTCGATGAGGCATTAATTCTGTTTTTCTCTATCCCCCTTACCTTACAGTCACGGAACAGACTCAAAATTGATGCCTTACCTCTCGATCCAGTTATCCCACATCAGCTCATTCTCTTTGTCAGATCGATTCCAATTACTTTGATCTCCTCAATATTTGGAAATCTTGGAGAAATCTGTGCCCAATGATTCTGAAGAGCAGCAATTAAATGATCAAAATTCAAACGATCATCTCTTTCCGGGACTTTCCAAGGTTGTTTCTCACCGCGATACACAAGCAGAAAAATCCCTCTACCTGAACGGTTGTCTCTCAGATAGTCTCCACAAAGTTGGTTTTCAAGGCGTTCGAAAAGCTTTTGATCCTTCCAATTATCAGCGATTTTTAGTTCGACTGGAACTGGAGCATCAATACCATTGCCTTGAAATCTTATATCAGGTTTTTTCCCATCAGCCAGCTCATATTCTTGCTGAATGGAGTAGCGACCATGTGCTGTTTTATCCAACTCGTTAGCAATGTATTTTCGAACCTCTATTTCTTTAACTTGCATCAGAAGACTTGCATTACTGCTATCACCTTGCTCCAGGTCGTCTTTGAGATCAAGTAGACGCAGGATGGCAAGCTCTGCAAGTTCTTTGTGATTCCTTGGCGTGCGCTCTTGCTGATTATTAAAATCTATTATCTGTTCAGGCGACCATGCACCCATATCACCGTCCTGTTCAGCCAGAGTCTTTGCATCGAGCATTATCCAGGGGCGATCTGATTTGTCGTGATGTTTTTGCGCGATTTCAACCAAGGCCATGTATGTCTCTTTGCCGGGAATCGCTTTGAGAGCATTTAAAAGTGCTTCTCTTGCATCCTGAGCTTCATCTCGCAATTCTGGAGTATAGCAAACTGCTTCTGCAAAACGATTTATATCTTCTTCTCGTCGGATATACTCATGCATAAGCAAGTAAAGCGTTTTCAGGTTAGCTGGATTTTTGAATTTATCTCGTTTATATTGCTTCTCGCCTCTGCGTTCCGCCACACGTCCGATAAAAAGATGCGTGACAAAGATCATTGCAAATGACGTCTGCTCTTTGGGGTTGGCTATCTTTTCTATATGCGATGAGAAAGATGGTATCGCTTTTTCAGGATCAACACATGTCCATATCGCGTACCAGCGAGCAAGATGGCGCAAATCATCAATAGATTTGCATTTATCACAAGCGAGTTCAGCAATCAGTTCACCAGAATAGTTTGACCCCTGAAGAATTTTTAACAGCTTTTCAAAATTTGATATGTTTTTTGGATCAGCATTTTTTAAGATATCATAGATATGTTGAGCAAGCCAGTTCCAAGCCCATTGCTCATGCCAATACAAATCACTAATAATATAATTCGTGTCTGATTCCGGGTTTTCAATGGACAATTCGAATTTTATTTCTTCCTAAGTTGAGCGTTTCTGCTCAGGAAAATCGCTCAAATACAGCCATAACTCATTATTTTAAATAGTGTTATCTTTAATAGATAATTCTACCCATCGGGTAAAGATTAACAATGGCAT
>Ga0326729_1000029_pt1 | contig 69663 bp, 69 predicted proteins | sample MHFSIPfraction_2_FD_207744 | JGI IMG/M metagenome (GOLD analysis project Ga0326729, IMG submission 207744) | Lab enriched peat soil microbial communities from Michigan Hollow, Ithaca, NY, United States - MHF6AY SIP fraction | ecosystem: Environmental > Terrestrial > Soil > Wetlands > Peat...
TGACTATATACACAACAATCCTGTAAAAGCCGGTTTGTGCGAGAATGAAGGCGACTGGCCCTGGAGCAGCGCATACCTGCCGGGAGCGCGGAGCCCCAGCTCCGCACACGATCTATAAGATGTTTGCATTTCGGGCATCGTCCACGGTTTGCATTCAAAACTGTAGTTGCTATCGGGGAAGAGAAATCCCGAGCCCGAGCAATAAAAAAAGGGCGGACACACAGGTCCGCCCCTACAGGATTCATCGATAATTCAAAGCTATCCCCCCCTCAATACTCCAGCTTCGAGTCTTTCGTGATGCGCTGGCGGAAGACCCAGTAGCTCCAGCCCTGGTAGAGGAGCACGATCGGGACGAAGATGAGCGCGACCGTGGTCATGATGCCGAGGGTGTAGGCTGAGGAGGAGCTGTTGTAGATCGTCAGGCTCCAGGCCGGGTTGGTGCTCGAAATCAGCACTCTCGGGAAAAGTCCCATGAAGATAGTGATGGCCGAGAAGGCGATGGCGATGGCGGTCATGAAGAAGGCCCAGCCCGTGGCGTTTTTCTTCAGCAGCACGATCACCGAGAGCAGCGCGAGCACGCTGAAGATCGGAATCGCGCCGGGGTTGACGCCGAGACGCGTGAAGAGATCGGTCTCGACGAAGGTGTAAACCGCGAAAACCAGCGAGAGCAGCGTGGCGGGCGCCCAGAGCTTTCTGGCGATGCCCATCGCCCGCTCCTGAAGTTCGCCGGAGGTCTTGAGCGTCAGGAACACCGCGCCGTGCAGCGTGAAGATCAAAAGCGACGCCACTCCGCAGGCGAGTGCGTAGGGGTTCAGCAGGTTGAAGAATCCGCCGGTGTAGTTCATCGAGGCGTCAATCGGCACGCCACGGATGAAGTTGGCCATCGCCACGCCCCAGAGCAAGGCGGGCACGGCGCTGCCGAAGACGATGCTCCAGTCCCAGAAGCTGCGCCAGGCCGGGCTGTCGTGCTTGCTGCGGTACTCGAAAGCCACGCCACGGAAGATGAGCGCCACGAGCATGAGCAGGAGCGCCGGGTAGAAGCCGCTGAAGAGCGTGGCGTACCAGTTCGGGAACGCGGCGAAAATCGCGCCGCCCGCCGTGATGAGCCACACTTCATTGCCGTCCCAGAAGGGGCCGATGGTGTTGATCACCGTGCGGCGCTCGCGATCATCCTTGCCCATGAAGGGGAGCAGGATGCCCACGCCGAAATCGAATCCTTCGAGGATGAAGAACCCGGTGAAGAGCACGGTGACCAGAATGAACCAGATTGTCTGCATGGTCTGCAAATCCATTATTGTCTCCTTGTCGGTTTATTCAGCGGCGTGCAGGCCCGCTTTTGCATATTTTTTCAGAAGAAACACATCAACAAGCGTCAACGAGCCGTAGATGAGGGTGAACACTACAAGCGAGAGGATCAGTTCGCCGCCGCTGACCACCGACGCAGGCGAGACCGCCTGTTCCGTCTTGAGCAGGCCGACGACGATCCAGGGCTGGCGGCCCATTTCGGTCAGAATCCACCCCGCCGAGTTGGCGATGTAGGGCAAGAGGAACGACCAGAGCAGCAGCGCGCCGGTGAGCTTGCCGAAGGTGTACTCCTCGCGGATCACCTTGAAGAGCGCCACCGCGGCGGCAAGCAGCATCAGCGTACCTGCGCCGACCATGAATCGGAAGCTCCAGTAGGCGGTGATGACCGACGGGATGTAGTCACCGGGGCCGTATTTGGCGACCGCCTCCTCCTGAAGCTCGCTGATGCCCTTGACCTCGCCCGAAAATTTGTTGTAGGCGAGAAACGACAACATGCCGGGCACGCGGATCGAGAACTCATCCTTCAGCTCCTTTTCGTTGCCGACCGTGAAGAGAGAGAAGCTGGCCGGATTCTCCGAATGCCAGAGCGCTTCGGCGGCAGCCACCTTCATCGGCTGCTTGTGCACCATCTCCTGCATCTGCGTGTGACCGGCCAGGCTCACCAGCAGCGCGCCCATGAAGGCGTAGATCGCGCCGAACTTCAGCGAGGTTCTGAACGCCTCCTCGTCGCGGGTTTTCTTGATGAGGTGCCACGCGCTGACGGCGATGACCATGAAGCCGCCCGTGGCGACGCCGGCGGAGACGACGTGTGGGAACTGCAACCAGACGTAGGGGTTGAAGAGCAGCGCGGAGAAGCTGGTCATCTCGGCCCGCGAACCGTCGGCGGCCATCCTGAAGCCGACTGGCGACTGCATGAATGAGTTGGCCACGAGTATCCAGAGCGCCGAGAGGTTCGAGCCGAGAGCCACCAGCCAGATCGAGGCGGCGTGCAACCTCTTGGGCAGGCGATCCCAGCCGAAGATCCAGATGCCGATGAAGGTCGATTCGAGGAAAAAGGCGAGCAGCGCCTCGATGGCGAGCGGTACGCCGAAAATATCGCCGACGAAGCGGGAGTACTGCGACCAGTTCATGCCGAACTGGAACTCCATGACGATGCCGGTAACGACGCCGATGGCGAAGTTGATGAGGAACAGATGTCCCCAGAATTTCGCCAGTTGACGGTACTTCTCCTTGCCCGTTCTGAGCCACGCGGTTTCCATGATCGCCGTGAAGATGGAGAGTCCGAGGGTGAGAGGAACGAAGAAGAAGTGGAACACCGAGGTCAAAGCAAACTGTAGACGCGCGAGAAAAAGGGTATCCATAAAGAGCGTTAAGTGGTTGATAAAAAGGACAACGATGAACAAACCCTGCCCGACCGCGAAAAATTCACGAGAACCGTAAATTTTTTTAATAATGATCGTTACGGGTATATATGGGGTTTATTTTCAGAGGGGTGTTATATAAAAATGCCTGTAATGACCTGACTTCATACATAAACCCAGCAAAGGCAACAACGAGGGGGTGCCTTGAAAATGAGTACTATCGGTCATGTGTCGTGGCTCTTCACTTGATCAAAAATGGTGTAGCGCTGAGTTTTTCGCCCATCACCTGATAGATTTTCTGGGCGTGCAGCGTGGGTTTTGACTGGATGTCGTAACGGCGTCCTGCCGTTTTGTGAAGCTGGATGCTCTGTTGCGCTTGCGCCAGCTCGTTGCGGATGATTTCCAGCGAGAGCGCCTCGTATTGTAGCTGTACGCGATACGTCATGTGACGTTTGCAGCTCCGGCACTGCCACGAAGCGCCCTTCTACACCCTCGGCCCGCTGGTGACGGACGTGGCCGCGGGATACAACCACATCAACTCGGCCATCGGCGGCACGCTCATCGCCAGCCTCGGCTGCTCGATGCTCTGCTACGTGACCCCGAAAGAGCACCTCGGCCTGCCCGACCGCGACGACGTGCGCGAAGGGGTGATCGTCCACCGCATCGCCGCCCACGCCGCAGACATCGCCAAAGGCAGCGCCACCGCCTGGCTGCGCGACGAGCTGATGAGCAAGGCGAGATACGCCTTCGCCTGGGAAGACCAGTTCAGCCTCGCCCTCGACCCGCTCAAAACGAGGCAGATCCACGCCCAAAACATGGCCGCCACCGGCGACACCACCGCCACCGCCAAATACTGCACCATGTGCGGCCCCGACTTCTGCTCGATGAAACGCTCACAGGAAACGGCTGCCGGGGAGTGAGTTCGTTGCGAATAGGTCTCATAAGTCATATATGACCTATAGGACTTATGAGACCTTAGGCGCACACTTTATCGTGACTATCGACGATTTTGCCGATTATCGTCAGTTCGAACCGAAGTGCAGAATCGGGTTCGGGATTGGGAGGAGATTCGTAAGAATGGGTAGCCGCGAGGGCTACCCCTACAGCAGGTATAGGTTTTGGCGGGTTTGACAATATCTGGTCGCCGTTTCGATTACCTTGCCGGGTTTTCGTCGTCCCGCTCCCAATTGCCGGGATTGTTTCTGATATAGGTTCTGATGTTGTCCAGATCACGTTCATTTCTGATGATCCGTTCATAGTAGTTCCGCTGCCAGATTTTCCCGATCATATCCAAACCATTCTCCTCAATGTATGCAAGAACATCATGTATCGACATTGATTTGAACGCCCCAACAACTGCACCAAGTGTAGGGGTAGGCCTCGCGCCTACCCTTTTTACGGCAACACAATGCCCCGATTGATCCTGTTCATTGATGAGCAGAATGCCATGCAGGTGATTCGGCATAATCACATATTCGTCCAACGACACCATCGGAAAACGCTCAGGCAACGCTTGCCAATTGCGATCTACAATTCCACCGATTGGCGTCAGTTCGAATGGGTATGCCGTGTCGGGTTTGGGGTTGGGATTAGGAGGAGATTCGTAAGAATGGGTAGCCGCAAGGGCTACCCCTACAACAGGTACTGGTTTAGGCGGTTTTGACAATATCAGGCCGCCGTTGCGAATACAAATCGTTACGAAATACGCACCGCCTTTTGAATAATCATATTCGGCCAACCGAATCGAACGTCGATGATGTTTTTGATGATCGTATTTCATCGTAGATCATAACGTTCAAGTTCAGGCACCTTGCGCGGCTTTATGCGCAAGGTCGCCTGCAACGCAGGGTTAGCACTCATCCCTTCAAGAGCGGAACTATGCTGACGATTCCGAAGAAAACCGTCAGCACAACGCTCACCACTGACACGATGAAGGAAACATGATTCTTCTGGTTTTGGCTTCGAAGATTGGCTCCTGAAATCTCCAACTCATCAGCAAGTTGCCTGATGATATTTTTCCCAAGCTCTTTGTTGCTGCTATCTAGCGCCGTTGCCAGGGTGGACATAAGGTTTGCCTCCTTGCTAGAGAGTGAAGCAAACGGCGACCGTTCTCGGATTTGCGTTAGCACGCCGTAGAGCTTTGAGCGAAATTGAAGCGGGCGATCAATCCGGTAGCGCTCGCGAAAGACTTTTTCATCGAGTGTGTCGATTCCGACGATCAACTCTTCGATCAACTCGGCGGGGGACCTGAACTTCTTTGTGATTTCCGTATAACTTTCTGACAAGCGTTTATAGAGGATGGCGACCTCAGCAATTGGGTCTTCACCGTCCGTCGAGTTCTCGAAGATTGAAACCATGCCTCTATAGAAGGCGCGCTCCGCACGCTGAAGATTCGACTTCGCCCGGATAAAGAATAGCAATGGCACATAGAACGCCAGCAGAGTGACGTACATTGAGCCAATCAAAATGTCGTTCGAGTGCATATGTCTCCTTGTGAGTGCTAACAGTGTTTATATGGTTTCCATATAAGAAACCTGATTCTTGATTCGTGTCAGCATAAGCCGCAAGCTATTCGCAGCCATAATATCAGATAAAACGTTCTAATTCAAAGCCTTACATCCATCAGCGAATTTTATGTTGCGGTGTTATACGTATCAGCATAACACTCATCTGTTCAAACGCGACCGACCAATCAGCGTTCATTCTCAAAAAAAGAATTTACCGCAAATCCACCCAAAAAACCAACCGTATTCACTCCCCTGCCTTCACCGGCAACACCGCCGCCACCGCAAAATTCTGCACCATGTGCGGCCCCGACTTCTGCTCGATGAAACGCTCGCAAGAAACAACCGCTGGAGCTTGATTCTTTCCCCTATAAGTCCTGTACGACGTATAGGACTTATAAAACCGATTCTTCCCTTTCCCCGAAAACAAAAAAGGCTGCCCATTCAAACCTGAGCAGCCTTTAGAAACTGAAATATCAATGCGTTGGGTTATCCTGCCGCTTTCACGATCGCGATGAAATCGTCAACATTCAGGCTTGCACCGCCGATGAGGCCGCCGTCGATGTCGGGCATTCCGAACAGTTCGACTGCGTTCGAGGGCTTGACGCTGCCGCCGTACTGGATTCTGAGGTGATCCGCCGTTTGCTCGCCGTAAAGCTCGGCGACTTTGGCGCGGATCATCGCGTGAACATCCTGCGCCTGCTGGCTGGTGGCGGTTTTGCCGGTGCCGATGGCCCAGACCGGTTCGTAGGCGATGACGAGATTGGTGAGGTCGGTCACTTCGGCAAGTCCTTCGACAACCTGGGCGGCGACGACTTCATCCGTCACGCCGCGTTCGCGCTCGTCGAGCGTTTCACCGACGCACAAGATGACCGATAGCCCTTCGGCAAGCGCTTTCTTCACCTTGAGATTGACAATCAGGCTGGTTTCACCGAAGTACTGGCGGCGTTCGGAGTGACCGAGAATGACGTAGCTGCATCCCGCGGCCACAAGCATCCTTGCAGAGATTTCGCCGGTGAAAGCACCGTCGTTCTCGTAATGGCAGTTCTGACCGGAGAGCTTGACGGCGCTCCACTCGATCACCTTGCCGACCTCGTGCAACGCCAGAAAGGTCGGCGCAATGCCAACCTCGCACGTCACACCATCATCACCAACCTTTTCGGCAATCGCGGTTGCCAGTTCGACAGACTCGACGATGGTGTTGTTCATCTTCCAGTTGCCGACCACTATTTTTCTGCGCATATCAGTAATCGGTTACGACTTCACTGTAAATTTTATCAATATCGGCCACCTTGAAGGTGTGCTTCCAGAAGCGGGAGTCCTTGATTTCGATCTTGTCCTGATCGATGGCTGTGACGTAGCCGTGCCACACCCGCTGCTCTTTGGTGAGCAGATTGATCTCCTTGTCGAGCAGTTCGCGTGCTCCGCCAATCTGTTTGGCTGTGTAGATTATTTGGCGCTTTCCCATAAATACGGTGTTTGAATTGGGACGCTATTTAACAAAAATATCGAGGATTTCATAATGAAGTTCCCCCTTTGGCACGCTGATTTTCACCTTTTCGCCAACCGTTTTACCAATCAGCGAGCGCCCGACGGGAGAGCGTACGGAGATTTTACCGAGATCCATGTCGGCTTCCTCCGATGAAACCAGCGTGTATTCGATGATTTCGTCATCGACTTGCAGGTTGCGAAGCTTGACCGATGTGAGGATGTAAACCTTGTCGGTCTTGATCTGCTTGGGGTCAAGGATGGTGGCGGAGGCAAGTTTGTTTTCGATATCGGAAATTTTCGCTTCGAGCTGCGACTGCTCTTCGCGGGCGGCGTCGTACTCGGCGTTTTCGCTCAGGTCACCATGAGAGCGAGCCTCCGCAATCTTTTCGAGCACCTCTTTGCGGGTCTCGGTCGTCAACAGGTGAAGTGCCTCCTTGAGCCGGTTGTACCCATCCCGTGTCAGATAAATTCGGTCACTCATGTCAATTCATGGTTTTGATTGGCGATGCTGATAAGCGAATGAACGCCAGACGTCACAACAGCTTTGGAACATGTGGCAAACAAAAAAAAGTAAAGTCAGCAGCATGGCCGACTTTACTTCGTCATGAGTAATTTAGAAAACTTTATGCTTCAGGCAAAGAGCATCAGAGATTAAACGAAAAATACATCCGGCTCCATCCGCGTTCGACCAGCATGGTGATCTTGTCGCCGCGCTTTTTGCGCCCAACAAGTTGATTGTAATGCGCGAAGGAGGTGATGCTGCTTTTGTCGATGGAGAGGATCACATCCCCTGGCCGAAGCCCCGCCTTGCCAGCCGCGCTGATCTCCCTGACGGCTGTGACGACAACCCTCGTAGACATCGCCTTTTTGCCCATCCGCTCGGCGGTCTCGGCGTTGAGCGGCGAGGCCATGAAACCGAGCAGCTCGTTCTCGACCTCCGGAACCTGGCCGGTGGCGGCGGCCACCTTTTCGGTGAGCTGCTCCACGCGGACGTTGACCGTCACGGGCGCTCCTTCGCGCTCGACGCGCACGGTCGCGGAGCTTCCCGGCTCCTGAGCGGCAACCGCCGCGCGAAGTTCGTTCGTTCCGGCAACTTTCCGGCCATTGAATTCGGTGATGAGGTCGCCCCTCTTCAATCCGTCCGCTGCCGCGCCCTGCTCGGCAACCGCGCCCACGACGACGCCTTGCGGCGATTCCAGCCGACGCTGGCTGGCGACCTTCGCATCGACATCCTGCATACCGATACCGAGGTATCCACGGCTGACCTTGCCGCTCCGGGCAAGCGCCTGATAGACCTTCATCGCCTTGCCGGAGGGCAGCGCAAAGCCGAACCCTTCGAGACCGGCGGCATTGCCGGAGGCCGCCGTACCAATGCCGACAAGTTCGCCGCGAATATCGAGCAACGGACCGCCCGAGTTGGCGGCATCGATCACCGCGTCGGTCTGGATGAACTCCTCGTATTCGTTCGGCGCGACGTTGACCACGCCCATCGAGCTGACGATGCCCTTGGTCGCCGTCCTCGAACGGCTTTCTCCGAGTGGCGCTCCGACAGAGACGACCCACTCGCCCGTGCCAAGGCGGTCGCTGTTGCCGATAGTGATCGGCTTCAGGCCAGAAGCCTCGACCTTCAGGACGGCGATGTCTGTCTTCGAATCACGCCCGACCACTTTGGCACGGAGGGTGCGATTATCAGAGGTTCTGACAGAGACCGCGTCGGGATTGTCGATCAGGTGGCTGTTGGTGACGATGTAGCCGTCAGGCGAAACGATGACGCCCGAGCCGACGCCGTAGACCGACCCTTTCGCTGACGCTGCCTTACTGAGGCCGGTATAGTCTCTGAAGCTCTTGCCAAAGAGGTCGAGTGGCGTCCGGGCGGCGGGGATGGTTGAAGATTCCGACAGGATCGTCACCACCGACGGCGCGGCGGCATCGACGATGCGGGTGAAAGCTTCGTTAAAATCAGCGACTTCGCGCATCGGACGGCCCGGAGCATTGTCGGAGGCGCGAAGCTCGCGTGGCCCGAACGAGAGCAGTGCCTCCGCGCCTCGACCGGAGAGCGGAATGCCGAAGTCCGAAGGGCCGATTGCCCCGGCAGCGATGCCTGCCGACAGGAGCACGAGAGAGCGCAGCGTTGTTCGCGTGATGTTCATGGTACAACTATTGAAAAGGTTATCAGACAGCCGTTTCGATGCTTTCGAGAGCCGTCAGACCGGCTCTCATTTTGTTCATGGTCTCTTCGTATTCGAACTCCGGCGTGGAGTCGGCCACGATGCCGCCCGCCGCCTGGAAGTAGATCACGCCGTCGCGGATCACCATCGTGCGGATGGCGATGGCAGTGGTCAGCCCGCCCCGGAAGTCGAGGTAGCCCACCGCGCCGCCGTACAGACCGCGCTTCTCCTGTTCGAGTTCGTAGATGATCTCCATCGAGCGCACTTTCGGCGCACCGGTCAGCGTGCCCGCCGGGAAGCACGACCAGAAGGCGTCCATCGCCGTCAGGCCGTCCTGAAGCTCGCCGCGCACGTTGCTGACGATGTGCATGACGTGCGAGTACTTCTCGATCACCATCATCTCGTTGGTCTCGACCGTGCCGATTTTGGCGATCCGGCCAATGTCGTTGCGGCTGAGGTCGATCAGCATCAGGTGCTCGGCCCGCTCCTTCTCGTCGGAGAGCAGCTCGCGGGCGTTGCGCTCGTCCTCGTCGAAGGTCTCGCCGCGCCGCCGCGTGCCCGCGATGGGGCGGGTATCGACGATCCGGCGTCCGGCGTGGTCACGCTCAACCTTGACGAGCAGCTCGGGCGAGGAACCGACGACGTGAAAATCCTCGAAGTCGTAGAAGTAGAGATAGGGCGACGGATTGATCGTCCGCAGCACGCGATAGACGTCGAAGGGGCGGGTGTGCAGCGTGCGTTTGAGGCGCTGTGAAATCTGCACCTGGAAGATGTCGCCGCTGAGGATGTACTCCTTGGCCTTGAGCACCTTGTCGTAATATTCGTCTCGCGTGGTGTTTGAGACGACCGCCTCCGGCGTCTCCGGGCGAAGCTGAATGAGGTCGCGGTCGAGCGGCTCGAAGATGAGAGCGGCCAGTTCGTCGATCTTGGCTTCGGCGCGCTCGCGGTCGCACTCGTCGAGGTAGTTGGTCACGACGAAGAGCTTGCGCATCACGTTGTCGAAAATGACGAGCGTGTCGCAGAAGAGCAGGCAGAGATCGGGAAGGTTCGCCGGGTCGGGCAGCTCGGGGGCGGGAATCTTCTCAACGAGATGCATCGTGTCGTAACCGAAGTAGCCGAACATGCCGGAGGTGGTCATCTGCTGCGAGCCGTTCTTGCGGCGCGGAATCTCGACCGAGGTGAACATCGCCATGCAGCGATCCACGATCCGGCGCAGATCGCGCTCCTCTTCGACGATGGAGGTCAACGGACGGAAACGCTCGTCACGCACATCGAGCGACACCTCTCCGCCAACGGTTCCCTTAAGCACGGCGACCGGATCGACGGCGATGTAGGAAAAACGGGCCAGCAGCTCCTCGCCTTCGACCGATTCGAGCAGGCAGGAGTACGGACGCTGAAGCTTGAGGTAGACCGAAACCGGAGTTTCCGTATCGGCCTGGAAAGTTCTGACCAAAGGGGTCAGGATAAAGGACGGCTCCTCAGCACGCTCTGCCGCCTGCTCCGAAAAAGATCTTATCATGAATTATTGAATGCTACGATAAAGTAAAAATGTCATATGATGAAAGTGTCGCTCTTTCTATATTTCAGTATTATAATTTCGGCATCGTATTCATAACGACCGGAATCATGCAAAGCGATGACCATCGAGCCGCTTCTCAAATCAGTTAACAGGAAGCTGTCGCCATGAAAATCACAAGAATATCCGGCCAGAAGTGGTTGACCGCATTCATTCTCTCACCGGGAATGATTTTCGCCATGACGTACTCTGTGATATGGCTATCGACAAATCTCTGGCTGAACCACAGTTTCAAACGTCATCTCAAGCAGATTTTCATAGCCGAAACCGGTCAGCAGTACCGGATCGACATCGGCTCGCTCCGTTCAGGCGCCGACCTGAACTCGCTGATGCTCAAAAAGCTCCAGCTCACGCCAGTCGGCGGCGCTGACAACACGGCTCCGAACCATGCCGCCAAGCAGATCGCCGAGCTTCGCATCGATTGCCCCAACCTCAGCTTCATTCCGTTCAGACCGGCGGACGAAGCGCTCTCCCTGCGCATGGTCTCCCGGCAAATCCTCTCCAGCAGCGTTCAGTGAACCACCAGCCCGATACGGATCCAGCGAATGGAGGCGATCTTTTCCACTATATCGAAGATGGGATTCATGTCGGGATCCCATGACCAGTAGACCATCATCGCCTGCCCCACCATGTCGCTTTCCGGCAGAAAACCCCAGTAACGGCTGTCGAGACTGTTGTCGCGATTGTCGCCCATCGCGAAGTAATAGTTGCGGCCAACCGTATAGCGATTCGCCGCCGCGCCGTCGATGAACACCTGTTCGCCAACCAGACTGACCGTATGCCCCTCGTAGGCGATCAGATCGCGATAGAGCGGCAGCGTCTTTGCGTTGAGCGAAATCACATCGTCTCTGCGCGGAATATGGATCGGGCCGTAATTATCCTTGTTGTAGTCAGACATGTATGGAAATATCTGGTCGTCGGGTACGCCTGGGGGCATTTTAGTACCGATGAACTGCGCGTGTGGAGGCAGCGGGAAGAGTTTGCCGTTGATCGAGAGCTGCTGGTTGCGGATTTCAAGTTTGTCTCCCGGCAGACCAACGCAGCGCTTGATGTAGTTCAGACTCCTGTCGCGGGGAAACTTGAAGACGACGATGTCGCCCCGCCGGACGTCGTGCACTTTGGGAAAGTTGATATCTGTAAAAGGCACCCTGGCCCCGTAGACGAACTTGTTGACGAAGAGGAAATCACCGGCAAGCAGCGTCTTTTCCATCGAACCGGTCGGGATGCGGTACGATTCGACAACGAATATCCTCAGAATCGTCGCCACGAGCGCGGCAATGATGAGGGCCTCGAACCATTCACGCGATTGCGCCTTGCCGTTATTTCCTTTTGGGGTCGTGTTCTGTTTTTTCACTCTTAAACTGTTTTTGCATGGATTGCAGAAGCGCCGGACCGGACAGTTTTTACGACGTCATGCGGCCCGGTTTCAAGCGCGACCATGCTGATTTTCAGAGTTGTAACTCCTTATTCGTCAATGTTCAGGACGGCAAGGAAGGCCTCCTGCGGTACTTCGACGCGGCCAACCTGCTTCATGCGCTTCTTGCCCTCTTTCTGCTTTTCGAGTAGCTTGCGCTTGCGGCTGATGTCGCCGCCGTAGCACTTGGCGAGCACGTTCTTGCGCATGGCTGAAATGGTCTCCCTCGAAATCACCCGGCTTCCGATGGCCGCCTGGATCGCCACCTCGTACATCTGGCGGGGAATGATCCCCTTGAGCTTCTGGCAGAGCTTGCGTCCCCATTCGTACGCTTTCGAGCGGTGCACGATCGACGAGAGCGCATCGACCGTCTCGCCGTTGAGCAAGACGTCGAGCTTGACGAGGTCGGAACGGCGGTAGCCGATGTACTCGTAGTCCATCGAGGCGTACCCTTTGGAGATCGACTTGAGCTTGTCGTGGAAGTCGAACACCACCTCGCCGAGCGGAAACTCGAAGTGCATGTTCACCCTCGACGTATCGAGGTAATCGGTGTTCTTGTACTCGCCGCGCCGCTCCATGCCGAGCTTCATGATGTTGCCGATGTAGTCCGACATGGTGATGATCTGCATCGTGACGTATGGCTCCTCGACCCAGTTGACCTTGGTCGACTCGGGCATCTTCGAGGGGTTGTCCACCTCGACCGTCTCGCCGCTAGTCATGATCACGCGGTACTCGACGTTCGGCACCGTGGTGATGATGTTGACGTTGTACTCGCGCTCCAGCCGCTCCTGGATGATCTCCATGTGCAAGAGACCGAGGAAGCCGCAGCGGAAGCCGAAGCCCAGCGCGACGGAGGTTTCCGGCGTGTAGATCAGCGAGGCGTCGTTGAGCGAGAGCTTTTCGAGCGACTCGCGCAGGTTCTCGAACTCGTTGGACTCGACCGGGTAGAGACCGCTGAAGACCATCGGCTTCACATCCTTGTAACCGGCAAGACGTTCGGATGCCGGGTTTTCGAGCAGCGTCACCGTGTCGCCCACCTTGGCGTCCTTGACATCCTTGATCGAGCAAATCAGGTAGCCCACGTTGCCCGCTTCGAGAGTGTCGCAGGGGTTGCGCTTGAGGCTCATGGTGCCGATCTCGTCGGCAATGAAAATCTTGTCGTTGGCGAAGAAGCGCACGCGGTCGCCTTTCTTCAGTACGCCGTCCACGATCCTGATATAGGCGATAGCGCCGCGATAGGCGTCGAAGACCGAGTCGAAGATGAGCGCCCGGAGCGGCTGCTGGCGGTTGTCCGCCGGTGCGGGTACGCGAGCCACGATTGCCTCCATCAGCTCGTCCACGCCGATACCAGCTTTGGCGGAGACCGAGAGAATCTCCTCCCGGGTGACGCCGATCAGGTCGATGATCTGCCGAGCGACCCCCTCGACGTCGGACGAAGGCAAATCGATCTTGTTGATGACCGGAAGTATCTCCAGACCGGCCTCGATGGCCAGATACAGGTTGGCGATAGTCTGCGCCTCCACGCCCTGCGTGGCATCGACGACGAGCAGTGCGCCTTCGCAGGCGGCGAGCGAACGCGAAACCTCGTAGCTGAAATCGACGTGCCCGGGAGTGTCGATCAGGTTGAGCACATAATCCTGACCATCCTTCGCCGTGTAGTTCATCTGCACCGCATGGCTCTTGATGGTGATGCCGCGCTCGCGTTCGAGATCCATGTCGTCGAGCACCTGCGCGGTGGACATCTGGTTGCGTTCGAGGGTGTGGGTCACTTCGAGAAGCCGGTCGGCAAGAGTCGATTTGCCGTGGTCGATATGGGCGATAATGCAGAAGTTTCTGATCATGCCGACTTCTGTTCCTGTCGGGGGCATATGTATCTGTCCTAACGAGTAATAATGGTTACACAACCGCTCCGCCACAACGGCGGCGGGCGTAGAATAATAAAATCAATGAATATAAGAAGAAAATTGTGACGTACCGCCCGGCAGCGCTCAGAAAAAGCGAGGAGCCTCGTCACCGGCGCGGAGTCCGCGAGCGAAGGACTGGCCATCCATCGCCTTTTTGCCTTCGGGCTGCACACTGAGCAGTTCGAGCCAGCCGTCCGTACCGGCAGCGAGAAAGCGACCGTCCGCGATACGGAGCATACCCGGCTCGTCCGGCGTGGTTTCGATGGAGCAGGGTTTGGCCTTGTAGATTTTGAGGCTCTTGCCGCCGAAGGTCGTCCAGGCGGTCGGCTTCATGGCGAGGCCGCGGATGAAGTCGTGCAGGCGGCGGACAGGCTGGCGCCAGTCGATGCGGGTGTTTTCGCGGGTGAGTTTCGGCGCTTTGGTGGCGAGCCGCTCATCCTGCATTTGTGGAGTCACCGCGCCACCGGCGATCATCGTGAGCGTGCGCTCCACCGTGCCCGCGCCGATCTCCGAGAGGCGAAGAAGCAGCTCCCAGGCATTTTCGTCAGGGCCGATGGAGGTGCGATCCATCGTGATGATGTTGCCGGTATCGACCGACTTCTGGAGGAAAAAGGTGGTCACGCCGGTTTCGGCGTCGCCCTCGATGATCGACCAGTTGACCGGCGCAGCTCCGCGATACGCAGGAAGGAGCGAGCCGTGCAGGTTGAACGCGCCGAGCGGCGGCAGTTCGAAAATTTCGGACGGCAGGATGCGGAAAGCCGCCACCACGATCACATCGGGCCGGGCCTCGGCGACCTTCGCGAAAAACTCGGGAGTTCTGACATCGTCGCTCTCGAACACCGGCAGCCCCAGTTCGAGCGCCGCCTGTTTGACCGGCGTCGGCTCCGGCGGAGAGTTCTTGCTGCGGCGCGGCTTGTCGCACCCAGTGACGACAAGCACCGTCTCGAACTGGGGCGTCATGGCCGCGACGCGGCGCAAAGAGGGGACGGCGAACTCCGGCGTCCCCATGAAAACGACTCTCAGCCTCACCGCTCAGGCCTCCGCTTCGACGCGCTCGGCATGACGGGCCAGCGGATAGTCGGCCTTCACCAGACCCTGCGCGATGGCGTCCAGCTCCTTCTGGATTTTGCGCCGGTCACGCTTGTCCATGCGGTCAACGAAAAGCGTGCCGTCGAGGTGGTCGATCTCGTGCTGAAGCACTCGCGCCATCATGGTATCGAAATCGGCGGTATGCTCCTCGAACTTCTCGTCGCGATAGCGCAGCGTGATGGCCGACGGGCGGCTCACGTCACCCGCAACGCCGGGCAGACTCAGGCACCCCTCCTCCATCGAGTTGCGTCCCCGGACGGCAACGATTCGAGGATTGATTATCACCATCGGTTTGAGATCGGCATACTTTTCGATGGAGGAAATATCCACCACGACCAGGCGGATCGAATGGCCCACCTGTGGAGCGGCAAGACCGATGCCGGGCGCTTTGTACATGGTATCGAACATCTCGGCGATCAGCGCTTCGATGGAGGCATCGACCCCTCTCAAGGGCTTCGCCTTCAGGCTGAGCACCGGATCGCTGTAGGTATTGATCGGTAAAATCATTGAACTTCTCTCTTCTGGATTGCGCCGACGCACTGAAGCGCCAGCCATGCTGAATCGGTGGCGGACAAAAACGATCCTCTTTAAAGAACTCTGCGGAACTGCTGATAGTTGCCCACTCAACCGGCTTCTGAAAAACTGCAATGTACGATTTTCAACCTGTTTTTCGTACGGTTGACCGACCCCCGCCCACTCGGCGACGACAGGGATTTCAGGGAAAAACGGTACATTGCAGCAAAGAAAACAGGTTAACTGGCAATCGCAACGGTGAATAACAAAGGCGGCGAAACAACGGCGAAGGTTGAAAACCTCTTCAAATCCTTCATGAAGGAGGAGGGGCGGCGCTGCACCCCGGAGCGACTGAGCGTTCTTCGTGAGATTTACCGCTCCAGCACCCATCTCGACGCCGACGAAATCTTCGTCCGGCTGCGCGAAAAAGGGGTGCGGATTTCCCGCGCCACGGTCTATCACACCCTCGACCTGCTCTTCAGGTTCAACCTCGTCACCAAGATCGATCTCGGCCACAAGCACACCCACTACGAAAAGTCGTGGGGCGTGGCCAACCACCTGCACATCATCTGCCTGAAGTGCGGCCAGGTATCGGAAGCCACGAGCGGCGAACTGGCGGGCATGATGCAAACGCTTTGCACGGAGCGCGGCTACTCGCTCGGCAACTTCAGCCTTCAGCTCTTCGGCGAATGCCTCGACGCGGAGGCTTGCCGCTTGCGGGCGCAAAAAAATCAGGAGGAGTGAAACGCTGACCCTATGCACTGGCTTTATCTGATCCTCGCCATCGTCGCCGAAGTCTCCGGCACGACCAGCATGAAGTTCTCGGCTGGCTTCACAAAACCGCTGCCATCGGTTTTGATTTTCGTTTTTTACGCGCTGAGCCTTACCTTCCTCACGCTGGCGCTCAGGGTGATGCCGGTCGGCATGGCTTACGCCATCTGGTCGGCGCTCGGCACGGCGCTCATTACGGCAATCGGCGTATTATGGTTCGGCGAGGGGATGAACACGATCAAGGTGATCTCCCTGCTGCTGATCATCGTGGGTATCGCCGGGTTGCATTTCAGTCAGGAACATTTGAAGTAAAGCGCAAGGCATGACGCACCAACATCCGGTTTACAGGCGAATCGTCGTCAAGGTCGGCACCAACGTCATCACGGGGCGCGACGGCAAGCTCGATCCGGCGATTCTCGACAGTTTGACCGCGCAAATCGCCGCGCTCATGACGGGCGGCGTCGAGGTCATTCTCGTCACCTCCGGCGCGGTCGGCGCGGGGCGCGGCATCGTGTCGCTCACCGGCAATCTGACACCGGTCGAGACGCGCCAGGTGCTCGCCGCCACCGGACAGATCCGGCTCATCAACGCCTACAACGACCGCTTCGAAAAGCACGGCATGACCGGCGCGCAGCTCCTCGTCACCAAGGGGGACTTCCGCGACCGGCAGCACTACCTCAACATGCGCACCTGCTTCGAAGCGCTTCTCACGCAGAAGATCGTGCCCATCGTCAACGAGAACGACGCCGTGGCGGTCACCGAGCTGATGTTCACCGACAACGACGAGCTCTCCGGCCTCATCGCCTCGATGCTTCAGGTGGACGGCCACATCATCCTCTCGAACGTTGACGGCCTGTTCGACATGCAGACGGAAGGCCACCCGGTGATCGAACAGATCGACCCCGGCTCGAAGAACTTCAGCCAGTACATCCGCCCCGGTAAATCGGAGTTCGGGCGCGGCGGAATGCTCACCAAGTGCACCATCGCCCACAAACTCTCGCGCCTCGGCATCACCGTGCACATCGCCAACGGCACCACCCCCGGCATTTTGCAGAAGATCGTGCACGGCGAACGCAACGGCACGAAATTCATCGCCCAGAAGGCGCAGCACAGCCGCAAACGGTGGATCGCCCTCAGCGGAGGACTCGAAAAAGGGGCGGTCATCATCAACCAGGGCGCCATCGACGCCCTCACCTCCACAGAACACGCCACCAGCCTCCTGCCCGTCGGCATCACCGGCGTCGAAGGCAGCTTCTCACGCGGCGACGTCATCCGAATCTGCTCCGAAAAGGGCGAAGTCATCGGCTACGGCATGGCCTCCTCTTCCGCCGAAAAAGCCCGCACGACGCTCGGCCAGAAAGGCCACAAACCAGTCATCCACTACGACCACCTGTATTTAGTGCCGTAGAACTCTGGGAGCGCGGAGCCCCAGCTCCGCACATGAAGCCGAAGGCTTCACACTCTTCACTTGTAATGGTAACGGAGCGCCAATAACAACACGAAAACAGGTTGCAAGAAATCCGATACCGATTTCGATTTGGATGACACCCGACAGCGCTGAAACCCTGACGTCAATCATGCGATAAGGGCGGGCCTGCGTGTCCGCCCTCAGCTCCGGCGCAATACCTCTGGCTTCCAAATTACACGGGCGCACATTCAGGATCGCACTCCTTTCGACAAGAAACCCGCCATCAGGTAAAACAAGAGCTTCCAGAAACAATAAATCCTCTTCTTTAAGAAAAAAAATTAAAATAAGATTATTTGATTGATCTTATTTTAATCATAAAGCCCAAACAAGAGCAAGCCATCAAACCCATGTCACTATTTCCATTTTCAGAAGAGCTGGTGACGGAACGTCTTCGTTTTGAAAATCCGTGGTGGATAACCGGAAACATCGAGGCGTACTACTCCTCCATGTCACCCAGACTTTACAAGAAGCTGTTCCTCCCACTGGTCATCGATCACTCCGTCAAACGCGCCGTCATTCTTATGGGGCCGCGTCGTGTGGGCAAAACCGTGATGCTGTACCATTCGATTCAGGAGCTGTTCGAAGCTGGCCATGATCCGCAGAAAATCGCCTTCATCTCCATTGAAACGCCGGTCTATACCAACGCCTTGCCCGACACGCTTTTCAGGTTTTGCAGAAAAGTGACCGGCAATACCGATCCGAAGGGGTGGTATGTTTTTCTTGATGAAATCCAGTACCTTAAGGAGTGGGAGCGGCACCTGAAGTCACTGGTTGACAGCTACCCTGAAACAAAATTCGTGGTTTCAGGATCGGCAGCAGCAGCCCTGAAGCATAAAAGTACTGAAAGCGGTGCGGGCAGATTCACTGAATTCATGCTCCCCCCGCTGACATTCAACGAATACATCCACCTGCTCGGTCTTCAAAATCTGCTCCGGGCGTCTGAACAAACTCTCCCCGGCTTCAATTGTGAAGCGTTCGACACAGGAAAGCTGAATGAGCATTTTCTCAACTACATCAACTATGGCGGGTACCCGGAAGTGATTTTTTCTGAATCGATCCGCGCTGATCCTGGCCGATACATCCGCTCGGACATTGTCGAAAAAGTGCTGCTCCGGGACCTGCCCGGCCTGTATGGCATCAAGGACGTGCAAGAACTGAACAGCCTTTTTACGATGATCGCCTGGAATTCCGGTCAGGAGTTTTCACTCGAAGAGCTGAGCAAAAGTTCGGGAGGTGTCGATAAAAACACATTAAAACGATATATCGAATACCTTGAAGCGGCTTTTCTTGTCAGGAAATTGCTGCGGACAGACAACAGCGCAAAACGGTTCAAACGCATGGTGCAATTCAAGATATATCTGACTAATCCATCACTGAGAAGCGCTCTTTTTGGCCCTATTACCGCAACAGACGACCATATCGGCGCTATGGTGGAAACCGCCGTGCTTGCGCAATGGATGCACAGTGAGCAGTCCCATCTCTGGTACGCGCGATGGCCCAAAGGAGAAGTCGATCTCGTCGAACTCAACAAGCACTCATTCAAACCATCATGGGCTGTCGAGATCAAATGGAGTAACCATTGCTTCGAGCGTCCGTCGGAACTGAAATCACTGCTCTCTTTCTGTCAGACCAACAAGCTCAAGGAGGCGCTTGTCACCACCATCGACAAACAGGGAACCAGGGAGTGTGATGGTATAAAACTCAACTTCGTCCCGGCGGCTGTTTACGCATGGAACGTTGGCAACAACATCCTGTACGGAAAAGAAACGCATCAGAAACTTTGAGAAGTTTTCCCCGCGCACACCCTCACCCAGGCGGCGAAGCGGTTCATCCGGCTTTGCAGGAAATCGCGGCTGGCTGGAATGGTGCTGGCATTTCTCGCTAAATGTTGTTTGCCCATTATTTCCGCAGTACCTTTAAAAGAGAAGTTTTTGCAGATTTGGCCGCCAATCCTCAATGCCAATGAAAACAGAGAGCCAGCCAGCACCCTCAGCCGGTCACTCATCCCGATCCGTGCAGGGAAACCGCGGCGATGTCACCATTATCAACGGTAACGGCAACATGATAGCCGATGGCGACGTCACGATTCAGGGAGAACAGACATGAGAAAACCCACCATCAGCATCGCTTCTCTCTGTAGTGCGATCACTATTTCAGCCAGCATCGTCGTTCCAACCCCCTGCCTGGGTGCAGAAAAGGCAAACATTACCATCAACAAGAGCAGCAATCTCATGGTAAAGCCAGGTGCGGGATCAAAACAAGCGAGTTCTCTTGACAAGAGTACAACTGACAGAAAGAAAAATGCAATTCAGCATAATATCAGTAATGCAAAAAGCGATCCTGCATATCAAAAGATTGTGCAGCATATTTACGAAAAGTCTTTTGATGAGTTGAGCGAAAGAGAAACTATCAAGAAAACCCTGACCAGGTCTGCCAAAGCGGAAAAAAATTACGAGCTTGTCAAACAAAGCGCCGTTGACGAAGAGTTCATGGAGTTGTTTCCAAAAATCGAAGAAGCAAGAAAAAAACTCGACTACAACGAAGTGAATCGCCTCTTAAAAGATTTTCGCGAGAGATACAATAATTTACGGCAGGATCATGCAAAATTGCATTTTCTGCAAGGACAGAATTTCGAACTGCAAGTCAACTACCCTGAAGCCGAGCGCTATTATCGGAAAGCTGCCGCCATCGAGGATGAAAATCCGTTGTATCTCAACGCCCACGCCGTTATACTCAATACATTGGGACGATATGCCGAAGCCGAATCGCCGCTTCGACGCGCTCTGGCGATCTATGAACAATCTCTCGGTACGGAACATCCTGCTGTTGCGACAAGCCTGAGCAATCTGGCGAAGTTGCTGCAATATCAAAGCAAATATAACGAAGCGGAACCGCTCTTTCGACGCGCTCTTGCAATCAATGAAAAAGCTTTTGGAGCGGATCATCCCGTCGTTGCTTCCAGTCTGAGACATATCGCAAATTTGCTCGAAGAGCGAGGGAAATATGGCCTGGCGAAACAACTCTACCGACAAGCATTAGCTATCGATGTTAAAGCTCTCGGGCCGCAACATCCCGATGTTGCTACGGGCTTAAATAACGTGGCGGGAGTGCTCGCGTCTCAGGGAAAATATTCCGAGGCGGAACCGCTCTTTCGCCGCGCCATAGGAATCGACGAAGCGGTTTTTGGTAAAGGCAATCTTAAAATCGCTATAAGTTTGAACAACCTGGCGATTGTACTCGAGGCACGAGGGAAATATATCGAGGCGGAATCACTCTATCGACAGGCGCTCTCTCTTTATGAAAAAGCTCTTGGCCCAGAGCATCCTGATGTTGCCGCAATTCTGAACAATCTGGCGCTATTGCTGCATGATACGGGCAGGAATGGCGAAGCGGACACACTCATGCGACGAGCGCTGGCTATCCAGGAAATGACACTTGGCCCATATCATCCGTCCGTTGCAACAAGCATGAGCAATCTCGCATTGCTCATGGCTCAGGACAAGCCCGAAGAGGCTGTACCCTTGGTCCGGCGCGCATTGATCATTATGGAAAATTCACTTGGAACGCAACATCCAACGACGATCAAGTGTCAAAACAACCTTAACTTGTTGCTGGCAAAGAAACAACAGTAGCACTCACCCCTTTCGCGTTCCCGCACACATCCTGAACAAAGCGGCGATGCGGTTTATCCAGCCTTGCAGAGAGTCGCGGCTGACGAGGCCGGAGACATCGAAGCGATCGTTGCGATACGCAATGAAGGCTTCAAGCTTGAGCATCGCTGTGCTGCGAGCGTTCGGCGACTGGTTTGTACTCGATTGCAATTTTGACCATCCCACAGAAGCGGTTCAGTGTGTATGCTTTTAACCGCAGAATCCGCTATCCACACTACTCTACACCCATAAGTAGTTAACCCCGTATTTTTTTTGTATTTATTTCGCATTATTTTTAGCTACTATCCAAGCTTTACTGTTTTAATTCCTCATCCCCACGTAAATGAAAACAGAAGTGAAACTCGCGATTATCGGAGGAGCCGTGACCATTATCGTCACCATCCTGACCGGATTTTTTGGTTATCTGAAATCCAGTAAACCCGAAAGCGCTTCCACAAAGTCTGCCGAAACGACGCCACCGGCTCGAATTTCGGTCTCGGCGGATCACGCATCACAGGCCGTTCAGGGAAACAGCGGTAATGTCACCATCATCGATGGAAATGGCAACATGAATGCGGGCGGCAACGTTACGATTCAGGGAGGGAAACAATGATAACTGCTATCAGAATTTTTGCCGCCAGTGCTGTTTTCAGTATATCGGCCAGCTTGTTCGCTCCATCGTTTTGCCTGAGTTTCGAAAAACCTCAAGTCAGCATCAAAGGCCGCGAAAATATTGTGACAAATAAAGATGTCACGGTGTATCAAGGCGCAACAAGCACTCAGTTTGCGGCATTCAGAAAAATCATCCTGCAAGAAGATTGGGAATCAACGAAAGCAAATCCTTCATTCAGAAAGCTGGTTCGAGCCTGTCATGAAGGCAAGAACGTCGAGCAGCTCAACGCATACAGCCGGGCAACCTTCTGGGAAGATCTGTCCAGATATCTCGACAAAGTCGTGCAAGCAGAAATCGACTTGCAAAAATTGTGGCAACAAGGCAGCGTCGGCGCATAGCTGAAAAACATGATTCCCAAAATCGAAGCCGCAAGAAACGACTTCAATTACGATGAGGTCAATCGTATGTTGAGCGAGTTTCGAGATAAACATATGGATTTGAGACAGGATCTTGCGAAAGTGGATTATCTGCAAGGACAAAATTACGAACTGCAAATCAACTATACCAACGCTGAACGCTATTACAGCAAGGCTGCGGCCATCGAAGATGAAAATCCACTCTATCTCAATGCCCATGCAACACTCCTCCAAACAATGGGACGGCCGCAAGACGCTGAACCTATCTACCGACGCGCTCTGGAAATCAGCGAAAAAACTCTCGGCCAAAACCATCCCGACGTTGCTACCCAACTGAACAAACTGTCGCTTTTACTCTACAAGCAGGGCAAGTATGCAGAAGCAGAACCGCTCTATCGGCAATCTTTGGCTATCGCCGAAAAAACTCTCGGCGCCAATCATCAAAATGTCGCCATCCAACTGAACAATCTGGGAGTATTGCTCTTCAAACAGGGCAAATATACAGAAGCGGAACCGCTTTATCGAAAAGCTTTGGCTATCACTGAAAAGACTCTCGGCTCCGATCATCCTTATGTTGCGATAAATCTGAACAATCTCGCTGAATTGCTACGCTCGCAAGGAAAGGATGCGGAAGCGGAACTGCTTTTTAAACATGGTATTGCAATTATTGAAAATGCGCTCGACACTCAACATTCTCAACTCGCAGCCGAGCTGAACAAACTGGCGATATTGCTCTATGTCTAGGGCAAGTATATCGACGCGGAAGCGATCTCTCGAAATACTTTGACAGTCGTAGAAAAGACACTTGGCCCTCCACATCCATTTATTGCTACCGATCTGAACAATCTTGCGCTTTTACTGAGAAAAGAGGGTAAATACTATAATCCGGAACCGCTCTTTAGACGAGTTTTGGCTTTTCAGCAAAAAAATCTCGGGCCAATGCATCCTGATGTTGCGCTGACAATGAACAATTTAGCTTTGTTACTGTACACGCAAAACAAATACACCGAAGCTGAAGCTCTCTTTCGACGCTCTCTCCATATCCGAAAAAAAACTCTCGGCCCTGAACATGCCGATGTTGCGCAAACCCTGAACAATCTGGCAGCGTTATGCTACGATCAGGGAAAACATACCGAACTTGAAACTCTTTTACGTCGCGCCCTGGCTATAAATGAAAAAACTCTTGGCCCAAACCATCTGGATACTGTTTCATGCAGAAAAAATCTGGATGCTTTTCTGGAACTGAAAAACCAATAGCATTCAAACTCTTTCCGCGTCTGCGCGAAGATAGACCAACGCGGTAACATCGGCGACACTAGGCGATGATTCATTGCGAGCATCTCTGAATCGTACCGTCAGTGATGCCGATTCTCCCGGCAGATCGAAACCATCGAGCAGGTTAAACAATGCGTTCTGCATGGATCAGAGTTTTTTTACCATCACAGTACATTCAGAGAAAAAACATGACTTTCACCAGCACAGCTACGCCATTCAAGAGTTGTATTCGTATTGTTTTGTATTAATTTCGCATTATCTTTATCTATAAAGGTTTTGCTGTTTTAACCACTAATCACCACGCCAATGAAAACAGAAGTTAAACTCGCGATCATCGGAGGAGCCGTAACCATTATCGTTACCATCCTTACCGGCTTTTTTGGTTATCTGAACACCAGTAAACCCGAAAGCGCTTCTGCCAAACCTGCCGAAACGGCTCCACCGGCTCAGATTTCGGTTTCGGCAGATCACGGTTCCCAGGCCGTTCAGGGAAACAGCGGCGAGGTGACCATCATCAACGGTGATGGAAACATCAAGGCAGGAGGCGATGTGACCATCAAGGGTGCGCATAAGCGGTGAAACCGGTCAGGAGAGTCATTGCCGCTTGCTCGGTTATCTCTCTGACGGCAAGCGTGATCGCTCCGGTTCAAGGCCTGGGCGAATTGAAAAAAGTCGCGACAACCGTCATTCAGGGGAATCAGAACATCGTTGCCGGTGGCAATGTTTCTATTTATCAGGGATTGAATCCCAAACAGCTGGCCGAATACAGAAGGTCCATACAGGAACAGGACTGGGAAGCGGCCAAAGACAATCCGGCATTGAGAAAGCTGGTGCGCGCCTGTCATGGCGGCAAGGATGTCGAACAGCTCGACGCATACAGCAAAGCGACATTCTGGGAAGATCTGTCAAACTATCTCAACAGGTTCGTGCAGGCTGATGCCGACGCGCAAAAACTGTTTCAGCAAGGCAATGTTGGCACTGAACTGAAAGCGTTGATTCCCAAAATCGAAGCCGCCAGAAACGACTTCAACTACGACGAGGTCAACCGGCTGCTGAGTGGCTTCAGAGGCAGTAACCAGAGTCTGGAGCAGGACCTCGCAAAGGTAAATTTTCTGCAGGGGCAGAATTTCGAGCTGCAAGTCAACTACCCTGAAGCCGAGCGTTATTACCGCAAAGCTGCCGCCATCGATGACGAAAATCCGATCTACCTCAATGCCCATGCCGTCATTCTCAACACGCTGGGTCGGTATACCGAAGCCGAACCTCTGTTTCGACGCGCTCTGGCTATTTTTGAAAAAAATCTCGGGCCGGAACATCCTTCCGTCGCCACAAGCCTGAACAATCTGGCAAGATTACTGCAAAATCTGGGTAGATATACCGAAGCGGAGCCGCTCCATCGACGCGCACTCGCTATCAACGAAAAAGCTCTGGGAGCAGAACATCTCGTGGTGGCTTCCACGCTGAACCATCTGGCGAGCCTGCTGGAGGCGCAAGGGAAATATGGAGAAGCAGAACTGCTCTATCGACGAGTTTTGGCTATCACTGAAAAAGTTTGGGGTCCGCAGCATCCTGATGTCGTTATCAGTTTGAACAACCTGGCGTGCTTGCTTGGAGCACAAGGGAAATATGCCGAAGCGGAATCACTCTATCGACGCGCACTTGCCATCAATGAAAAAGCTCTCGGAACACAGCACCCGGATGTTGCCAGAATTCTGAACAATCTGGCGCATTTGCTGCATGATATGGGTAAAGGAAACGAAGCGGAACTGCTCTATCGACGAGCTCTGGCTATTTATGAAAAAGTTCTTGGCCCGCAGCATCCCGATGTTGCCACGATTCTGAACAATCTGGCGCAATTGCTGCAAGATATGGGCAAGTTTGCCGAAGCGGAAACGCTCTATCGACGGGCGCTGATGATCCAGGAAATTTCGCTCGGCCCCTATCATCCTGTCGTTGCCATCACTCTGACTAATCTGGCTGGATTGCTCTGCGTTCAAGGCAAGTTTGATGACGCTGAACCGCTCTTCCGACGCGCACTCGCTATCGATGAAATGACGCTCGGCCCGGAGCATCCGAACAGCATTTCATGCAAAAACTACCTGAACGCTGTGCAGGCGAAGAAAAAGCAATAGCATTCAGCTATTTCGCGCTCCCCGCGTGCGTGTGACCGACGTGGCGAAGCGGTTTCGCCAGCGTTGCAGGAGGTCGCGGTTTTTCGGTGCGATGGTGCCATTGCCCGCAAGGAGTTGCCTGCGCACTATTTTATAGCGTTCATGTTTTCGCTGTTTTCATTGCCATTCTAATTCAATAGGACATTTATAAACCAAGTCCATGCGGCGATGGAGTGGACTTTCTGAGTATTAAACTCCATCGCTTGCAACGAAACGTCCAAGTGCTCTTCAAGAGCTTCGATGCTGCCGAAGAGCACATTGCCCAACGCTTTTTCGCGAAGAAGTTCCTCCCACAAGTGTTCGATGGGGTTGAGTTCTGGGGCATAGGACGGCAATGAAATCAACAATGAGTAAAACCGTATTATGAGCGTAGACGACTGGCACCAACCGGCGCCATCGAGGATCATCACGATTCGATCTTTCGGGCGTCTGGCGGCGACCTCATCGAGAAAAAGCTGCATGCATTCGCTGTTCACATGCGGCAGAATCAGCGTGTCCAGGACGCCATCACTCACCGATACCGCTGCGTAAGCATAGGTATGTTATTGCGTTACCATCGCTTGCGCCATCGGACGAATGGGGCGCCGGCACCAGCTTCGCCGCGTATCGGAGATACAAGCCGAACCGCGCCTTCTTTGTTGGAGCCAGACCACTCAGTATCGATCGAGGAGTTCCGTTTCGGAAGTTTTTTTATACGTATCCTGCGCTTCGGGATCGTTTTTCGGGTGCCTTTTGTCCGGCGCAAGCTTGCGCCAGCCGTGCCGATGCAGCAGATTGTAGGTCGAAGCGAGCGCCGTGGTTCGACCCAATCGTTGATCCAGCGCCTGCTTGATTTCACTGACGACCAGGATACCACCGCGAGCCGCATTTTCGAGATACGGCGCAAGAAAAACGACCTCGTCTTCGAACGTCATATTTTCTCTTCGGCGACCGCCTCGCTTTGCTTTCGGCTCTGACGGGCGCCCGCCTGAGCTGATAAAACGTCGCCGGAGCTTACAGGCCCAACCCCTTGAAATACCGAGGATTGCGGCTACCTCATCCATTGATAAACCATGTTCCAGCGGCAAGAGTACCGCCTGCGCTTCGCGTAATGCTTCTTTGGTCCGGGCTGATGCCAACGCTGCTTTCGCTTGCGCCAATACTTCCCTGCCTGTTGCCGGTCGCGCCATATATCCACCTTTTTTTGTTTATGGGTATATAATAGTCATAATGTTTTAGAATTGGAATAGCGAGGTCTGGAGCAACGACATCACCTACGTCTTGACCAAGCGCGGCTGCCAGTATCTCACGATCATTCTGGAGCTGTTAAGCCGGGTGATCATCAGCTACTCGCCCAGCAACCGTCTGACCGCCAAAAGCACGGTAATCGCGGCTCTGGATATGGCAGTCAAGCATAGTCCTCCACCGGAAGGCATTATTCTGCATTCAGATAGAGGGTCAAGCAGGCGAGTAAACGCTTCAGGATACGGCTAAATACAGGATGATCCAGAGCATGAGCGGCAAAAGCAATGGCTACGACAATGCTGTGACAGATACCGTGTTCAAAACGCTGAAAACCAAATGGATTTACGACATGAGCTTCGCTGACCAGCACGAGCCTCTGAGCAGTCTGTTTGAATACATCGAGCTGTTTTACAACCGGAAGAACCTGCATTCAGCGGTGGCCGTACAGCTTGCGCCAGTCGAATTCAGCTCGCCAGATTGGCCGATCCCTCCCGTTCGTTTTTTTTAAGAATAATTTTAACAATGGTTAATATCCGCTTAAGATTTGGTGGCTATTATTGGATCATGCAGTTGAGGCTTTGGGAGGCAGGCTGAAACGGATGCTGAAAAAAATGGCGTGCGTGTGATTCGCCTGAAGCTACTGCTTGATTACGTATGAACATTATCAAATCATCTATTTGAAAGAGGAACATTGTTATGAAAATGATCAGACAGCCGTTTTTTCGCCGGTTGTACAAGGTTCTGGCTTCGACCTCCATGTTCATCGCGTTGACGACCCCACTGACGCCATGCCTGCTTCAGGCAGCAGATTCTGTGCCGGAACAGAGCGCTCCGGCATCGCTGAAGACTGGCGACCAGTATGGCGGCGGCAAGGTGGCGTTTCTGTTCCAGCCCGGAGAGGCAGGGTATGTCGCGGGACAGACGCACGGGCTGATCGCCGCCACGGCTGACCTCGGCAACGGTACGACATGGGCGAAAGCGGTATCGCTTTGCAAGGAGTACCGTGATGGCGGATTCAGTGACTGGCGTCTGCCGAGCAAGGAGGAGTTGAACCGGTTGTACATCAACAAAACGCTCATCGGCGGCTTCAAGGAGCGGCACTTTTACTGGAGCGGAACCCAAAGCGACAAAAACGATGCCTGGGATCAGAGCTTCCGCACCGGCATCTGCAATCTTGGCTACAAGCTCGACAACAATTACGTCCGCGCAGTTCGCGCTTTCTGATTTGTAACCGTTTGCGGTTGGCTCTCGGGTGGCAAGCCCTCCCCTCGCTGCCTAGGGGCCAGTCGCTATTTTTACTGCGCCATTGCAGCGTCGTCTGGCGTGTTTTTCCGACCCTTTGACGCCGGTTTCGCATGACGCTGTTCCGGTTTTGACGAAGGGCTTCGAATCCGGTTTCTTGAACATTCAGGAAAACCGTTAGTTACTGATCGCTTGCATTATCGTCACTCTTTACGGAGTCGTGGCCTTCGTCATTTGATTCATTTGCGGTATACTTTAATTATTATATGACTCGATCCCGTTGCCCGACGTGATTGAGTCGCGCCGGATTTTCCGTAGTTTTCGCGGAGGGATCGGAAATAGCTCGGAGTTCAGTAAAAATGGTCGTAAACCAGTAAGCCCATGAGACTTCTCGTTATCGAAGATGAGGCCGGTATCGCTCGTTTTCTCAAGGAAGGTCTCGAAGAGGAGTGCTTTGCCGTTGATGTGGCCGTCGATGGCCGACGCGGACTCGATCTGGCCATGACCAACGAGTATGACCTGATCATGGTGGACTGGATGATTCCCGCCCTCAGCGGCATCGAGGTGTGCCGCCAGATTCGCAAGTCGGGCAGCAACGTGCCCATTCTTTTTCTGACGGCGAGGGACAGCGTCGAGGATGTGATTTTCGGCCTCGATTCGGGGGCGAACGACTACATCAAAAAGCCGTTCGAATTCGAGGAGCTGCTCGCACGCATCAGGGTTCAGCTCAGAAGCAGCAATCAGGAGGATGAGCGTCTCGGCGTTGGCTCCGTCACCATCAACACCGTGAGCCACCAGGTTTTTTGCGGCTCCGTGGAGGTTCCGCTCACGCCGAAGGAGTTCGCCCTGCTTGAATATCTCGTGCGCAACAAGGAGCGCGCCTGTTCGCGCAGCAAGATCATCGAGCACGTCTGGGACATGCACTTCTATTCCGACACGTCTGTGATCGATGTCTACATCAATTTTCTGCGCAAGAAGCTCGAACAGGCCGGATGCACCAACCTCATTCAGACGATCAGGGGGGTGGGGTACATCATCCGTGAATCCCGCTCCGATTCCCGATGAAGCCGCCCGAAAAAAGCTTTGCCGTCAGCAGTTACCTCTCCGGCGGGAATATTTTCCCGCCCATGAGTCTGCGCAACCGGATCGCTTTCTACTACACTTTTACGACTGCACTCCTGATGGCGGCTGTTTTCGCGGCAATCCTGTTTTCCATCGACCGCATCGTCTATCTCCATTTCGATCAGGAGCTGCGGCACGAAGCGTCGGAAGCGTTGCAGAATGCCCGTCTCAAGGGCAAGCTCTTTAGTGAGCTGGAGAAGTTGTGCGAGCTGGACAGCACCGAGGTGAAGCTGAACGGCAACCAGGTACCGGTAGAGAGAATCAGCACCGATTCGGGTTTCATCCAGATTTTCGACCGGAAAGGGCGGGTAGTCGGCAAATCGCTCAACCTGGAAAATCACACGCTCGAATTCAATCCCGCTTATTCAGGCGTTCGATTTTTCGACAGCACCGTTGGCCCGGAGCCGGTGCGGGAGGTGCAGGTGCCGCTCGTCGACAAAAAAGGGGAGGTCGCGGCCTGGATGGTCGTCGCCATTCCGACGGGCAATATCTTGCGCATATTTTTCGATCTGAAGAGCGTCATGCTGTTCTCGTTTCCGGTCATCATCCTCTTTCAGTTCGTCATGAGCCGTGCGATTGCCGGCAAGAGCATCCGCCCGATCGAGGAGGTGATCGCGACCGCCGAAACGCTGACGCAGGAGAACTTCGGCCAGCGCATTCCGCTGCCGCGCCAGCACGACGAGCTGTATCGCTTGTCCGTGACCATCAACGCGCTGCTCGACCGGTTGCAAGAGGCGTTCGAGCGGGAAAAACACTTCACTGCCGATGCCTCGCATGAGCTGCGCACGCCGCTCGCTGTCGTCAAAGGTACGCTCGACGTGCTGATCCGCAAGCCGAGGGCGGTCGAGCACTACGAAGAAAAAATACGCTACTGCCTTGACGAACTCCACCGCATGTCGCGCCTGATCGATCAGTTGCTGATTCTGGCGCGCTACGAGCAGGGGACGGTCAAGCTACACATCGCGCCGCTCGAATTCGCCCCGGCGCTCGAATCGGTCATATCGCGCATGGAGCCGCTGGCCGGGGAGAAGGGGATCGTCTTCGTCCGGGAGAAGCGCGACGAGGGGATGGTCTCCGCCGATCCGGCCATGCTTGACATGATTCTCGAAAATATTATGTCGAATGCCATCAAGTTCTCGCCCGCCGGTTCCTCCATCGAGATCGATGTCGCACGGCAGTCGGGCCTCTTGGTGTGCACCATTGCCGATCATGGCCCCGGCATTCCCGAAGACAAGCTCCAGCGCGTGTTTGACCGCTTTTACCGGGTTGACGAGTCGCGAAGCTCCGGCACCGGCGGCTTCGGCCTCGGGCTGTCGATTGTCAGAAAACTCTCGGATATTCAGCATATCGGCGTCTCGGTGAGCAGCCGCGAAGAGGATGGAAGCACTTTTCGGCTCGTTTTTCAGCGGCTCTGAATTTTTGAGTGATTTTTAAGAATTCATTCACCCTCCTTTAATCATTCGCCACCTATTTTTCTCCTGACAGATTGCTCAGGATAAATGATTGATGGATATGTTGAATTCAGTACTTGTCAGCCGTGCGTTGCCGCTCGCGTTGTCTTATCTCCTGCTTGTGGCCACCACAGTTCTGGTGGATTTCACTCTGCACAGCGCCGGGCTTGCCTGGATTGGCCGTTATCTCGGCGTTGTCGGCACACTGCTCGTGGCCTTCTCCTTCGGCTATTCAGCCCGCAAAAAGAAGCTGATCGAGCGCGGCCCGCTCAAGCACTTTCTCCGGTTTCACTGCAATTCGGGCTGGGTCGGCTCGCTGCTGATTCTCGTCCACTCGGGGATTCACTTCAATGCAGTACTGCCGTGGATGGCGACCGCGCTCATGATGGTGGTGACGGCCAGCGGCCACGTCGGTCAGTATCTGGTGCGGCGGATCCGGGAGGAGGTGAAGCGCAAAAAGCAGCAGTTCGGCATCGCCGCCGACCGAACCGATGGCCTGGAGCAGCAGCACTTCTGGGATGCCGTGACCCTCGGCGCTTTCGAGAAGTGGCGATTCATCCACATGCCGCTCGTCACCTTTCTGGTAGTGCTGACCGTGCTGCATGTGGGTTCGATCGCCATGTTCATGAACTGGAGGTGAGGCGGTGAAAAAATTTGTCATCCCAGCGGCCTTCGTCGCCATCATCGTCGCGCTGCTCGTCGCCTTTCCCGAAATTCTGCTCAATCCCGGACACCTCATGAAGGGGCACGAGGCTCTGGAGAACCGTTGCTTCAGTTGCCACCGCCCCTTTTCCGGAACGTCACGGCAGTGCGCCGGATGCCACAAGCCCGCCGAGATCGGCGTCAATAACGCGGCGGGCCGCCTTCTCGCCGTCAGAAATCGCAAAGCGCTCTTTCACCGTGCGCTTTCGGAAAGCTCGTGCGTGCGCTGCCATACCGATCACAAAGGACGGCAGCCGAAATACACGCTGAAAACCTTCAGGCACGACTCGCTTCCCGCTGGGCTGAAGAACGATTGCATCGCCTGCCACAACGACCGGAAACCGGCGGATACACTGCACCGCACGGTCAGCACCGCCTGCGCCACCTGCCACAGCACCGACAACTGGAAAAGCGCCGTGTTCGACCACAGCTTACTTGCCAAATCGTCGCAGGAGTGCGTCTCCTGCCACAAGAAGGATAGGCCAACGGACGCCTTGCATCGCCAGATAACCATCGTCGGCTGTTCAACCTGCCACGGCACTTCGCGCTGGAAACCGGCCACCTTCAACCACGAGCGTTCGTTATCCGCCACGCAGAAAAACAACTGCCTTGCCTGCCACGCCGACAAAAAGCAAAACGACTCGCTGCACCGGAGTGCCGGAACCTCCTGCGCGACCTGCCACCGGACGGACAACTGGAAAAATGCGTCGTTTGATCATAACCGTTCGTTATCGGCTGCGGTGAAAAACAACTGTCTTGCCTGTCATGTAAACAAGAAGCAGAACGACGAGTTGCACCAGACTGCCGGAAGCGCCTGCGCGACCTGTCACCGGACGGACAACTGGAAAAATACGTCATTCGACCACGCCGTGCTTGCCGTAAAAGGGCGCGCCTGTGCCACCTGCCACAAGAAGGATACGCCAGGTGACAACCTGCATCGCCAGGTTGCGGGCGCATGTTCGAGCTGCCACGGTACTTCGCGCTGGAAACCGGCGACCTTCGACCACAGCCGCTACTTCAGGCTGGATCGCGATCACCAGGCGAGTTGCGCGACCTGCCACACCGTGCCGGGCAATTACAAGTCGTACACCTGCATGAACTGCCACGAGCATTCACCGTCGAGAATCGCCAGCGAGCATCTCGAAGAGGGCATCCGCAACTACAACAACTGCATCAAATGTCACCGTAGCGCCTCGGAACACGGCGATGGCGGCGAACGCCGCCGGTATCGAGGCGGCGGCGAGGAGGATTGAGGAGTTTATGTGGGAGTTGGAGAAGCCGTCCTGCTTTTCAATCCTATACGTCCTATATGACTTACTTGACCTGTTCTTTTCTACTCAAGGAACTGAACGCCACAGCATCCAGTTTATAGTTAAGTGCTTCTGAGAGCTTCAAATAACTACTCAATTTGTATCCATCATGGCAACCATCACGCTCAAGGGAAATTGCATTCAAACGGTCGGCGAGCTTCCGGCAGTTGGCAGTCAGCTTCCGGCGTTCTGCCTCGTCAAAAGCGATCTTTCGGAGGTTTCGCCTGCCGATTTTGCTGGCAAAAAGCTGGTGCTGAACATCTTTCCGAGCCTCGATACGGGCGTTTGCGCGGCCTCCGTCCGTCGCTTCAACAAGGAGGCTGGCGAGCGGGGCGACACCGCCGTGCTCTGCATCTCCGCCGATCTGCCCTTCGCCCACTCGCGCTTCTGCACCGCCGAGGGTCTCGAAAATGTAGTCTCCCTGTCGGTATTCCGCTCGCCGGAGTTCGGCAGCGACTACGGCCTGGTCATCACCGATGGCCCGCTGAAAGGGTTGCTCTCGCGTGCTGTGATCGTCGCCGACGCTTCCGGCAAGGTGCTCTATGCCGAGCAGGTGCCTGAGATCGTCCAGGAGCCGAACTACGACGCGGCGCTCGCGGCGCTCGCCTGATCCTCTCCGACATTCCCTTCACCGGAGCCACGTCGTCAGCAAGCGGCGTGGCTTCCGTTTTTTTCTCCGAATTTTCATTTCAGCAACAGAATAGTGCCGATCCCCTTGTCGGTATTACCTCATTATTTCGTATCTTTTTCACGAATTATTTCTGTTCGCCCTTTGGCGCACTCATTTTCATAACGCAAATCCTGACCATTCATGGCATCCAACCCTTCTCCCGCAGCTTCGCCGGTCGAACGCAGCCTCGCCGAAATCAGGCTCGCCGATTTGACCGCTGGCAAGAGCTATTTTCCCTCCCCGGCTACCTGGGAGGATGAAGTACTCTATTTTCTCATGCTCGACCGTTTTTCGGACGGCAAGGAGCACGGCGGCTTCAACGATCTCGACGGCAAGCCGCTCCCGGCGGACAAGGCTCGTACGACACCGCTCTTCCGCATCGAAGCCGACGCCAACAACGCCGAGTGGCGGAAGTGGTTCGAGGCTGGTCGGGGATGGTGCGGAGGCACCATCGCGGGTATGCGCGACAAGCTCGGCTACCTCAAGCGGCTCGGCGTGACGGCGATCTGGGTCAGTCCGGTGTTCCGGCAGGTGACGGGCAGCGACTGCTACCACGGCTACGGCATCCAGAACTTCCTCGATATCGATCCCCGCTTCGGCACACGCGAGGAGCTGCGCGAGTTCGTGGCCGAAGCGCACGAGAGCGGCATCCGGGTGATTCTCGACATCATTCTCAATCACGCCGGTGACGTATTTTCTTATCAAGGCAATCAGCAGTATTTTTACCACGAGGGGTGGCAGTGGCCGGTCAAGGGATACCGGATGAGGCAGGGCGATGCTGGCACCATTCCGTTCGACGCGAGCGGGGAGTATCCCGGAATCTGGCCCGACGGGGCGATCTGGCCGGTGGAGTTCCAGAGCGCGGCGACCTGGACGCTGAAGGGTGAAATCCGCAACTGGGACGGATTTCCAGAGTATCTCGAAGGGGATTTCTGCTCGCTCAAGGATATCGATCACGGCTTCGGGCTGAACGATCCTTCCTGGAGCTGGGACCTCGAACGGCGCATCAGCATGTTCCGCCCCTCGGCGGCGCTCGATCACCTCGTGAAGGTCTATCGCTTCTGGATGGCGTATGCGGACATCGACGGCTTCCGGCTCGACACGGTCAAGCACATGGAGCCGGGCGCGGTGCGCTACTTCGCCTCGGCGATTCACGAGTTCGCCCAGACGCTCGGCAAGGAGAACTTCACGATCATCGGCGAAATCACCGGCGGGCGCTCCTACGCCATGCAGATTCTCGACGTGACCGGCCTCGACGCGGCGCTCGGCATCGGCGATCTGCCCGACAAGCTCGAATTCCTTGCCAAGGGGTGGCGCAGCCCCGGTAACCCGGAAACCGGCGAGCAGGAGGGGTACTTCGACCTCTTCCGCAACAGTCTGCTCGACGGCAAGAACAGCCAGCAGTGGTACTCGAAGCACATCGTCACCATGATCGACGACCACGACCAGGTGGGCGAGCAGCGCAAATACCGCTTCTGCGGCGATTCGCCGAACAGTTGGAAGTTGCTGAATGCCGCACTGGGGCTGAACCTCGCCACCGAGGGGATCAGTTGCATCTACTACGGCACCGAGCAGGCGTTCAACGGCGCCGATCCGCGCAGCAATGACCACTCGTACGGCGACGTGTTCCTGCGCGAGTGCATGTTCGGCGGGCCGTTCGGCTCGCTGCAAAGCACGGGGCGGCACTTCTTCAACGAGGAGCACGAGGTCTATCGCTTCGTGGGCAGGTTGGCGGAGTTCCGCAAAGGCGAGATTGCCCTGCGCCGGGGACGGCAGTATCTGCGGAAAGTTTCGGCGAGCGGCAAGGAGGGGGATTTTTTCTATCCCCAGCCAATAAACGGCGAGCTGCGCTGGGTGGTGGCCTGGTCGCGCATCTTCGCCGAAACGGAGTGCCTGTGCGCCATCAACACCAGCCTCGAACGCGAACTGACGGTGTGGGCGGTGGTCGATCACCAGCTCAACCCGCCCGGCAAGCTGATGCGCTGCGTCTTTTCGTCGTCGCCGGAGCAGGAGGGTGCTGAAACGGAGGTGATGCCGATCTGCGGCTCGTCGGTGAAGATCACCGTGCCGCCCGGCGGTTTCGTCGTCTATCGCTGAGGCGCGGCGTTTGTCGCGACAATCGGGCAAAGTGGCGGAGTCGGGAGTTTTCCGGCTCCGCCTTTTTTGTTACTATTGTTGTCAGATTGTCCCGAAAGCCGAACGATCAGTTTTTCTGGATGATCGAAATCGAAATCGGCATCGAAATCGAATCCGACACTGTCAAGTCAAGACCAAACAGGCTTGTGCAATCCCCGTCATTGCGAGGAGCATAGCGACGTGGCAATCCATGCGGATTCAGTGAAGGGCGTTAAAGATGGATCGCCACGTCCCGACAGGTCGGGACTCGCGATGTCCAGTTTTCGTGATTTATCTCTTGATACACCATAAGATTTCGATTTCGGGAAAAGAACAAGCGAATCGACACAAAAAAACGACAACAAAAAATATGTTCACAGGAATTGTCAAGGATGTGGGAGCGGTCGAGAGCACCGTACGGCAAGGGAGCGGGGTGCGGCTGAAGGTGCGTTATACGTCGCAGGCGGAGTTTGGCGACCTCGGGATCGATGAGAGCGTGAGCATCAGCGGCGCGTGCCAGACGGCGGTCGCCGTCGGGCCGGGGTGGTTCGAGGTCGATACGGTGGCGGAGACGCTCAAGAAGACTACGCTCGGCTCGTTCCGTCCGGGCACGCCGGTCAATCTCGAACGGGCCGTGCGCCCGATGGATCGCCTCGGCGGTCACTTCGTGCTGGGCCACGTCGATGGCGTCGGGCGCGTGACGCGCATCGAGGAGGTCGGCGGCAGCCGCATGATTTCGGTGGCGTTCGACTCGCGCTTTGAGCAGTGGATCGTCTCCGCCGGTTCCATCGCCATCGACGGCGTGAGCCTCACGGTGGCCTCGGTCGAGCCGGGGCAGTTCACGGTGGCGATCATCCCCTACACCTTCGGCCACACCACCATCACCGGCCTCAGTAACGGCAGCGAGGTGAACCTCGAATTCGACATTCTCGGCAAGTACGTCGCCCGGCAGCACACCGCCGCTCCGGCGGAGAGCCGCATCACCGAATCGTGGCTGAGCGGCCAGGGGTTCGCATGAAGCCGGATGAGCCGGAACAGCCCGACCTGTTCGGATTTCCATCCGGCAAGTCCGCCTCGGCGAAGCTCTTCCAGCCGCTCGCCGAACGGGTGCGCCCGCGCCAGATCGACGAGCTGTTCGGCCAGGAGCACCTCGTCGGCGCGGCGGGGCCGATCCGGCGCTACATCGAGGAGGGGCGGATTCCCTCCATGATCTTCTGGGGGCCGCCCGGCTCCGGCAAGACCACGCTCGCCGAAATCTGCGCCGGGTCGCAAAACTACCGCTTCGAGCAGCTCTCCGCCACCGACGCGGGGGTCAAGGATGTGCGCCGCGTGCTCGACACCGCCGACAAGACGCGCCGCATCGAGGGCCGCCAGACGCTGCTTTTCATCGACGAAATCCACCGCTTCAACAAGGCGCAGCAGGACACGCTGCTCCACGCCATCGAGCAGGGCCTCATCGTGCTCATCGGCGCGACCACCGAGAATCCCTCCTTCGAGGTGAACCGGGCGCTGCTCAGCAGGATGCAGGTCTACATTCTCCAGCCGCTCGGCGACGACGAGGTGCGGCGGGTCGTCGAACGCGCCATCGCGGACGATCCGGTGCTTTCCGCCGCCGGAATCGAGGTGCGTGACATGGAGTTCCTGCTCGGCTACGCCGCCGGTGACGCCCGCAAGGCGCTCAACGCGCTCGAAGCCGCCGCGTCGCTCGTGCCGCGCGGAACCTTGCCGATGGTGATCGACCGCAAGCTGCTCGAACAGGCGCTCCAGCACCGCGCGGCGGCGTACGACAAGGGCGGCGAGTCGCACTACGACACGGTGTCGGCCTTCATCAAGTCGATGCGTGGCTCCGATCCCGACGCGGCGCTCTTCTGGATGGCCAAAATGATCGACGGCGGCGAAGACCCGAAGTTCATCGCCCGGCGCATGGTGATCTTCGCCAGCGAGGACATCGGCAACGCCGATCCCTACGCGCTGACGCTCGCCGTCTCGGTGTTCCACGCCGTCGAGCTGATCGGTATGCCCGAAGCGCGGATCAACCTCGCGCAGGGGGCGACCTATCTGGCCTCGTGCCCAAAGTCGAACGCGAGCTACGAGGGGATCGGCGCGGCCTTGTCGGAGGTCAAGAAGGGCGGCGCGTCCGCCGTGCCGCCGCTCTACCTGCGCAACGCCCCGACCGACCTGATGAAAGAGATCGGCTACGGCAAAGGCTACCGCTACCCGCACAGCTTTCCGGGTCACTTCGTCGATGAGCACTACTTCCCCGAACAGATGGAGCCAAAAGCCTACTACCGCCCCACCGGCGAAGGCCGCGAAAAGTTCATCCGCGAACGGCTGGAGGCTTTGTGGAAGGATCGGTATCGCGAGTGATTGCAATGGATTGGGTTAGATGGTATATTTTTGAAGGATTCTCAAAAAACCTCGGCTTCCCGAATCTGAATGCCATGAGATGAGCGAGAGGGAAAAAAGAACAATCAAAGTCTTCATCGCCTCGCCGAACGATTTGGCGGAAGAGCGCCGAAAGTTCCGGGACGCGATCACGGTGCTCAACATCGGCTTTGGTGATGGCGCGAACGTGGAATTTATCCCTTTGGGATGGGAGGACACGCTGGCCTCGACTGGTCGGCGAAGTCAGGGTGTTATCAATCAGGATATTGACACCTGCGATGTTTTCATTTTGACGATGCACCGCCGCTGGGGACAAGACGCTCCCGACGCAGCACCGTATTCTTCATACACCGAGGAGGAATTTCACCGGGCGTTGGAGCGGTGGAAGAAGTCGGGTTCACCTGAAATTTTCGTGTTTTTCAAGCGGGTCGATGCCGCATCCGAAGCTGATGCCGGGCCGCAATTGAAAAAAGTTATCGAATTCAGGAAACAATTAGAGGAATCAAGAAAGATACTGTACCACTATTTTGATTCACATCAATCCTTCCTCGAAAAAGTTGATCGTCATCTTCGGGCATTTGCAAAAGACGAATTGCCTAAGGCGGATGAGCAACGAGAAATCATTGTGCTTCCAATAGCTGCATTGCAAGAAGTCGAGAAAGCCAAACAAATAGCGTTGCAAAAAACAGAAGAGGCAAGGCAAGCAAATGAAGTCGCTGAAGCAGCTCGTTTGCAACTTGAGATCATGCAGTTACAAATGGCTGAAGATGCGGCTCAACTTGCGATGGAAGGAAAGGTCGAGTTTGCAAGAGAAAAGTTCACGAAGCTGATTTCAAAAACAAAAAATCTACAAATATTGTTTCTTGGCTTTGAATTCTTTTACCGAACTGGCGATCTCGCTTCTACGCGGAAAGTTCTTGAAAAATGGCTCAGTCTGAGCGGTGATGATAATATATCGGAAGAAACTGCTGCTGCCTTCGGTAATCTCGGATTGTTGTATCAGATTCTTGGTGATTTACATCAAGCTGAGGAAATGTGCCAAAAATCTCTATCCATTTACGAGATTCTTGGGCATCAAGAGGGTATAGCAAATCAATACACCAAGCTTGGGTTATTGTATGGTATTCTCGGTGATCTTGATAGGTCAGAAGAAATGTATAGAAAATCTCTTGCTATCAACGAAGCACTTGGTCAAAAAGAAGGCTTGGCGATTAATTATAATAATCTCGCTATTTTGTACCAAAATAGAGGAGAAGTTGATCTTGCGGAAGAGATGTTCCGAAAATCACTCGCTATTAACGAAATACTTTGTAGTAAAGAAGGTATAGCAGCGAGTTACGGTAATCTTGGAATTTTATATGAAATTCGAGGTTATTTTGATCAAGCGGAAGTAATGCACAAAAAATCTCTGATTATAAACGAAGAGTTAGGTCGTAAAGAGGGTATTGCAGCTTCTTATCTTAATCTCGGGAATGTGTATCTAAAGCGAAGCCTGCTAGAAAGAGCAGAAGAGATGTTCTTGAAGTCATTGGTTATTGAAGAGGTAATTGGTCATAAAAAAGTAATTGCTATGATATACGAAAACCTCGGAAACTTGTATAGAACGCGAGGTGCTCTTGATCAAGCAGAAGAGATGTCTACTCGGTCACTGACTATTAATGAGGCTCTTGGTTGTAAAGAAGGTGTAGCAAGTGCTTACGGTAATCTTGGAAATGTATTCTTAAAAAGAAATCAGCTTGAGAGAGCAGAAATGATGTACAAGAAAATACTTGTCATTCAAGAAAGTCTTGGCAATAAAGAGGTGATTGCCAAGACTTATGCTAATCTTGGAAATCTGTATAAAATCCGAGGAGAAATAGATAAGTCAGAAGAGATGTATGAAAAATCTTTTCTGCTTTTTCAGAAAATACAGTCGCCAGATCATATGAAAGTTTATGGTTTATTGCAGGACTTGAAAGACGGCGATTTTCGATAAAATGAGGATACTTAAAAAATAAATCATAACAAACAGAAGTTCCATGAAGCGTTGTACATACATATCAAATCTGCGCAGAATAGTCGCATTGCTTGTTCTCTTTTTCGCGTGCTCGATCCCTGTTCACGCAGCAGATAGCCCGGAGGCTGGCGGGAAGCAGCCGCTCGTCATCAGCCTTGACGATGCGGTTCGGATTGGGGAGCAGCATAACCGGGAGCTGGAGATTGCGCGGCTCGACAAGCGGATGGCCGGGCAGAAGGTCCGGGAGTCGTGGGCTGAGGTGCTGCCGCATCTGTCGTCGAACCTGACCTACACGCGCACGCTGAAGCCGACGGTGCTGTTTCTGCCGTCGAACTTTTCCGGTGGCGCTGGCGGTGGCACGCAGGCAATCGAGATCAGTTCGGACAACTCATCCATCGCGTCGCTCAATCTCAGCCAGAACATCTTCAAGCTCTCGGCCTTCGCGGGCATCAAGGCGGCGTCGCTCGTGCGCAAGATCAGCGACCAGTCGTTTCGCCAGTCGAACGCCGAAGTGGTGACTTCGATCCGCCGCGCCTATTACGACGTGCTGATCGCCACCGAAAAGCGCAAGCTGGTCGAGCAGAGCATCGCACGCTGGGAGGAGGCTCGCAAGGATACGAACGCGCTCTTCCGGCAGGGGGTGGCGGCGGACATCGATACGCTCAAGGCGTGGCTGTCGGTCGAGAATCTCAGGCCCGACCTGATCCGCGCCCGGAACGGCGAATCCATCGCGGCGACCAACCTCAAGCGCGTCATGGGCATCGATCAGGAGACGCCGGTTACGCTCTCCGATACGCTGACCCTCCGCGAGATTACGCTGCCGAAGGATGTAGCCGCGGCGTATGGCGAAGCGCTCGACAAGCGCCCGGACGTGCGGAGCCTCTCGCTCCAGGCCGAGGCCGAGAACGCGAAGGTGATGGCCGCCCGCTCCGAAGGGCTGCCGGTGCTGAGCGCCTTCGGGCAGGTCGAGGCGCAGACGCAGTTCAACGACAACACGTCGGTCGATTCCACCCGCTGGCCGGTCTCATCGACGGCGGGCTTGCAGCTCTCGGTGCCGATCTTCTCCGGTTTCGCCACGAGCGCCAAAATCGAACAGGCAAAAATCGCGAGGCTGCAAACCCGCACCCGCTACGAAGATCTGAAATCGCAGGTGCGAGCCGACGTGGAGGTGCGCCTCTCCAACCTCATCGAAGCCCGCAAACGCATCGACGTGCAAAGCAAAACCATCGCTGTCGCCGAACGCAGCTATAAAATCACCAAACTGCGCCTCCGCGAAGGCATCGGCTCACGCCTCGAACTCACCGATGCCGAATTGCAGCTCGAAACAGCCAAAACCAACTACCTGCAAGCGGTCTATGACTACCTCGTCGCGTCGGCGGAGCTTGAGCGGTCACTGGGAAGGATCGATCCCGCAGAGGAGGCGAAAATGTGAGGGGAAGATGAAATCGGTCATTTTTTCAGGTCAGGCACAGGGGTGCCCCTGGTCAATACCGAACAGGCCTTGTGCAGTACCCGTCATTGCGAGGAGCACAGCGACGCGGCAATCCATGCGGAGTGACGAATGCAGTTAACGATGGATCGCCACGCTCCCGACAGGTCGGTACTCGCGATGATGGATCTCCATCATTTTTTTAACCGAAGTGGACCCCAGCCATCAGACAGAAACGGGTCGAATTTAAGCTGGTAACTCGCTATTGTTCATGCACCTGATTGATGCTGCGCTATCACCTCTGACGACCCATCAGAGGAGTTCTTTTGAGAGAACTTGTCGACGATACCCGCACCGCAACCCATGCCGCTTTGGCAGACCTCGTTCGGGGTTTTGTAGCACAGCGACTGATGCGGGCGTTCGTTGTTGTACAGGCGAAAGTACTTCGCCAACCTCTGCTTCAATTCAACCGGCGTCGCATACCCTTTCAGGTAGAGGTCTTCATGCTTGACGCTCCTCAAGAGCCGTTCGACGAAGATGTTGTCCAGCGCCCTGCCGCGACCGTCCATGCTGATGCGAAGCGCCTGATACTGCTTAAGTACTCTAAAAAAATACGTCACCGGTGAATTGCGACCTCTGATCGCTATTGAAGATTTCCGGCACGCTATGCTTTCGAAGCGTCTTGTCGAGACATTCCACGTAAAAACTACTTTCCATCAATTTCGACAGCCGGCGCCTTCCGCGAATACCGGTAGATGACTGCCGTAACAGGGATGAAGCGTGAACGCCAGATCGAACAGGCGCAGCAGCAACTGGTCATCGTCATTGGGCAAAAGCTGTTTCGGCTTCCCGTAATGACTCGTGCGATTCACGTCGACCGGTTGACATTGGCTTGAGACCGGCAAAGGCTCATCGACGCTGATCCAAGCTTTCACGAAGCTTCACAGATAAGGCCCGACTTTTTTTTGAGCCAGTCCAACTGCTCCTTCAGACGACCGATTTCGGTGTAGAGCTTTTCAGAATCCGAGGACGGATCGACCAGTTTCGGCCCGCGCTTTATATCGAAGATTCCGGGCGCATTCTCGAGTAGTTCCCGTTTCCACAGGCCGACCTGAGACGGGTGTACCCCGAACTCGCTACCGATTTCGTTCAACGTCTTGTCGCTCCGGATCGCCTCCAGCGCTACCTTGGCATTAAACTGTGCCGTGAATTTGTTGCGTTTCCTCTCGCTCATAACTTGACCCTGTTTTCGGGCAAGTTGCCACCTTAAACCGCTGTGAAAAAATCGGGGGGCACGTTAGTTGGGTTACAGCTCGTATTGATCGCACAGATCGGAGATGGGCATCCGGTCGACCAGATGCCGTTTGAGGATGAATACTTTATCCAGTGTGGTGTAGTTTTTTCGCTGTTTGCGCATGAGGATTTCTTCCGTTTTTTTGCTCACTAACTCAAACGGCCGATCTCTCCAGTTCACGCTGAACCAAAAAAGTTCCACAGCAAGACGGACTCGTTTTTTCGGGGTTGGTCAAACCGATTTCAAGCCCTGCCGGGAAGATTTGATGGCTTGAGGGGAGGATGGTTTCTTTAGTGTGATGTAATACTAACGAACTTATTTTACTCATCACAGCTTTTTACGAGAGGCGGGGCAGGAAAATTTGATAAAAAAATCCTCAATGCGTTGTTTTTGGTGAACTTTTAAAAGCAGAGTGAAGTTAGCTTATACATAATGGTCTATAGAACAGCTATAATACCGCAACCCCACTTTTCAGCATAGCTTGTTACCACTATAATCATTATTTGCAGTACCCTGAGAGTAGTACCCACAGATGTAATATACTTGTATGTCTTCGCGTGATACGCACTGATAACGTATTGCGCAAGGATGATTTTATCAATAGCCAAAGGAAAAACTATGCAGCAACTGAGCAGAGAACCCCTTGACTTGTTGGATCAAATGTACACCGTAGCGTACTGGATGACTGGTTCACTGAAAAAAACAAACAAACTTATTTACAAAACCTACCAACTGGTAGATTCCGAAACCTCTGAAGTTCAGCTCTTCAAAATATTCAGAAAAGTGTTTTATGAGCATTATCATGTCGATGCGCCTTCCCTGGTATTGCATGAAGTCTGTGAAAGTGAAGAAAATCATGCGACTGAGAACCAGAAACTAGAAATGGATGGACGGATGGCTGTTTTACTGGCGGAGGTCTGCACGTTAAGACACCAGACGATTTCGTCAATACTGGAGCGGCCAATCGAGACCATACGGTTGTTGCTGACCTCGAAGCGCAAATCGATGCTTTTGGGATTTCTCAATCTCGCGCTTTTCTGTTGCGTGCCCCTCGGTTTCGCTTGATCATGTTTTTGCCCTTGATGAATATGAATACTACTTATAAGATGCGTTGACTGATGAGTGATTTTGAGGCGTTGAGCAAAATGGCTTGGTCGCAATACGGGCGTCAGCCGGGGTTAATTGACATCGTGGTCGAGGGAGACCCCGGAATTGGTCTCAGGTATAAATTTTGTGATGCGGATTGCGCCGGTCATTTCTTGAGGCTGAGGCAACTTCATAACAGCTATGAACCATTGTTTGCCAATACCCTCAGGCACAACGACAATGATGTGGTAGAGATATGGGGCGAACTGACCGGCTACAGAGGTTCATTGAGATATTGAGATAACGATGAACCTCTGTTGAAGTGGACCCCAATCCATAGACAAAAAGGTGCCGAGTTTAAGGTGGTAACTGCCTGTTTATGCAGCGGGAAGGCGCTGCCCCTTTATCCCATCCAATGCTTCTTTTCGCTCGTTTTTCGGCTGATACTTGTCAACAATGCAGGCCCCGCCTCCCTTGCCTGAGCGATATACTTCATCTGGCGTGCTGTAGTTCAGCGATTGATGCGACTGTTCCCCGTTGTAGAGTACGAAATATTACCTCAATCCCTGCTGTCATTCCGCCGCTGAACCGTATTCTTGCAGATAAATATCCTCATGCTTGACATTGCGCCAGAGCCGCTCGACGAACACATTGTCCAGCGCCCGCCCTCTGCCGTCCATGCCGATGCGAGCGTCGGATACTCCCTGAGCGCCCCGATTAATACGTCACTGGTGAACTGCGAACCCTTATCGCTGTTGAAGATTTCCGGATTGCCGCAGTTCCGAAACGCCTCCTCAACACAATCCACGCAAAAACGGCTCTCCATCGAATTTGACAGCCACCACGCGAGCACCTTGCGCGAGTACCAGTCGGTGATGGCCACCAGATACATAAGGCTCCCCGCTGTTTCAAGTGGGTAGATGGAAATTGAGTTTGCCGCTGATCAGGTAGATCATGCTGAAGAGATTCTTGTTTGTCCGGTACCCTCGCGCTCGTGCTTTGGCTGCCTGTACGAGGCTGTTGATGCCCTCAAGCGTACCATTGCTGATTCTGGAGGTGAACCACCACACAATGCCTGACCAGTGCTTTGATGGTGGCAGTCGCAGCTTTCCTTGGCTCCAACCGGCTCTGGGTCGCCCGGAAATACCACTTTTTGAGAGACATTTCGGTCAATGCCATCGGCTGATTGAAACATTCCTGAAAGGCAAGACATATCCGATATGCTCGCGCTGTTTTCAGATTCAGTTTGGATAACGACAGTTCGTCGAGCAGGTTACGTTGTGAGGCCTTGAGGTTTTGCTGGTTTTACAGCCAGATGTAACGGCTTCTGATCAGTTCCGGTCGTGCTTTTTGCCCCTCGCGTCGGACTTTATCTACGGCATTGTTGAAAATCTGCATGATGTGAAATTTGTCGAAGGTCAGTTGGGCATTGGCAAAGTTCTCGCTGATGCCCTTGATGAACGCCGGTGACATGGCGCTGCAGAATTCGGTGATCGATGCCGGATCCCCCTGATGGGCAGCAAGGTCATCTCGGAATCGCTGAACGGTCGAGGCATCTTTGCCCTCGGTGACAAAGAGCACCTTCGAGGTCGCAAGATCAGCAAACAGCGTCATAGAGTTATGGCCGCTCTTGCTCGATGTTTCATCGACGCCCAGCGTGGTGACTGCCGAGTAGTTCTCCTGGCTGCGAGCCTGTTCGACGTAGTGATGAATAATACGCCAGATGCGGGTATCGTGCTCACCGACAATCGCTGCAATTGCCTTGACCGGCATTGACCTGGCAATCATCATGATCATCGCCTCGAACATCAGCGGAAAACCGCTCTCACGGCGTACCCAGTGCAGTGATTTATGCTTGAGAATACCGCATTCAGAACAGGATATTCGAGGGACTCGGGCCGTCAGGTATGTCTCGTGCTAAAAGAAGTCGAGATGTCGCCAAGTCGCCTCTGAGGAGTAGTAGGCCATCCCGACCGCATTGAGGGCAACGGAAATCGCTTCCCGGCAAAAAGTCAATGCTGATGTCCAGCCGTTTCTGTTCGGCATCGAATGATGAGGACGACACATAACAAGGCGTTTCAAGTCCAAGACTAACTGAAAAAGATCGAGGTCTTTTATAAGCGGAGTGGTGATTATCGTAAAATCACAAAATACGCTTCTCTCCCTTTTACCCACTTGAAACAGCGAGGAACCGATTTTGGTGAATCCTACCTGTTGATTACATTCCGCGAAAGGATTTGCATAGGCGCGGCATCTTGCTTACCGGCTTAAGTACCGGTAAAACAGCGATTCGTGTGATTCTCCTCTCCTTTTCTTTTTCCCCTCGTGCATTAATCAGCTCAAGAGTTTTATTTTCCGGATAAATACTCATCCGAACATACCATGCGTTTGCTATGATCGTCACCATCAATCCAGCTACCGGCGAGCGTATCGCCGAATATCCGGTGATGCTTGCCGGAGAGATCGATACCGTGCTTCGCCACGCCGAGGGGGACTTCCGCAGCTGGCGTGCGCGCAGCTTCGAGGAGCGCCGCGCCTGCATGAAGCGGCTCGCGGAGCTGCTTCGCGAACGCGCCGCCGAGCACGGGCGGCTCATTACGCTCGAAATGGGCAAGCCACACGCGCAGGCGGTGGCCGAGGTGAACAAGTGCGCCTGGGTGTGCGACTACTTCGCCGACCACGCCGAAGAGTTTCTCCGCCCCGAAGAGAGCGATATCGACGTGTCGAGAGGCGTCGTCAGGTTCGAGCCGCTTGGCGTGATTCTCGGCGTGATGCCGTGGAACTTCCCTTACTGGCAGGTGATCCGCTTCGCCGCGCCAGCCATGATGGCCGGAAATGGTATCGTGGTCAAGCATGCGCCGAACGTCACCGGCTGCTCCATCGCCATCGAAGAGCTCTTCCGCGAGGCCGGGTTCCCGGAGCACCTCTACTGCGCGGTGCACATCGACCTCGACGAGGTTGACCGCCTGACCGGTTTCATGATCGACCACCCGGTCATCAAGGCGGTCTCCATCACTGGCAGCACCGGCGCGGGGCGGGCGGTGGCCACCAAGACGGGGCGGGCGCTCAAGAAGAGCGTGCTCGAACTCGGCGGCAGCGATCCCTACATCGTGCTCGACGACGCCGATCTCGCCCAGGCGGTCGATGCCTGCGTCGCGGGGCGCCTGCTCAACGCCGGGCAGAGCTGCATCGCCGCCAAGCGCTTCATCGTGCAGTCGGGCGTGATCGAAGCGTTCACGCGGATGATTGTCGAGAAGATGCAGCGGGCGGTGATGGGCGATCCGTTCCGCGAGGGCACGGAGGTCGGCCCCATCGCCCGCGCCGACCTGCGCGATCTCGTGCATTCGCAGGTGCAGCGGAGCGTCGAGGCGGGCGCGGCGCGGCTCTGCGGCGGCCATGTGCCCAACGCGCCGGGGTGCTACTATCCGCCGACGGTGCTGGCGGGCGTCAGAAAAGGGATGGCTGCCTACGAGGAGGAGATTTTCGGCCCGGTGGCAACCATCATCGAGGTGGCCGACGACGACGAGGCGGTCGCGGTGTCGAACGACAGCGATTACGGCCTCGGCTCCGCCGTATTTTCGGGCAGCGCGGAGCGGGCGCTCGCCATCGCCGAACGGCTCGAAACCGGCAACTGCTTCATCAACGCGATGGTCAAGTCCGACCCGCGCCTCCCCTTTGGCGGCGTCAAGCACTCCGGCTACGGACGCGAGCTGTCGCACCACGGCATCCGCGAGTTCGTCAACATCAAGACGCTGCTTCTGCCGGGCTGACCGGGCGCGGCGATGGCGTTCCGGGGATGGGAAAAGCTGCCGCTCCGCATCGAGAGCGGCGAAACGGTCGAGGCGGTCGCGCCGGTGATCGTGTCGGCCAGCCGCGCCACAGACATTCCGGCATTTCAGGCCGAATGGTTCATGGCGCGGCTCCGTGCGGGCTATGCAAAGTGGCGTAATCCATTCAATCCTCGACAGACGCAATACGTCTCGTTCCGTAAAACAAGAGCCGTGATTTTCTGGAGCAAGAACCCCGCCCCGCTGTTGCCGTGTCTTCCCGAAATCGAGGCGATGGGCCTCAACTACTATTTCCAGTTCACGCTGAACGACTACGAAGCCGAAGGCCTCGAACCGTGCCTGCCGCCGCTCGCCGAACGGGTCGAAACATTCCGGCGACTCGCCGACCGCATCGGCCCGGAGCGAGTCATCTGGCGCTTCGATCCGCTCGTGCTGACCGAGCGGCTCACCGCCGACTTGCTGCTCGACCGGATTTCCCGCCTCGCCGGATTGCTTTGCGGCTGCACCCGCAAGCTCGTCATCAGCTTCGCCGACATCCAGCGCTACCGCGCCGTGCAGCGGCGTCTGTCGCGCCACTGCGCCGGAGTGCGGGAGTTCACGCCGGAGGAGATGATTGCGTTCGCGGCGCGGCTTGTCGATCTCAGCGGCGCGTGGGGAGTCGAACTCGCGACCTGCGCCGAGGCGGTCGAGCTGGCGGGGATCGCGCATAACTGCTGCATCGACGACCGCCTGCTTGCGCAGTGCTTCGGTGGCGACGCGGAGCTGATGGCGTTTCTCGGTTGCGGAGCGCTTTTTCCGGGTAAGGCGTCATCCCGTTCTGCGCTGAAAGACCAGGGGCAGCGCAAGGCTTGCCGCTGCATCGCGAGCAAGGACATTGGCGCATACGGAACCTGCGGCCACGATTGCCTCTACTGTTATGCGTGCCGGTAACGACGGCAGTCAGGCATAGAAAAGCACAAAAAAAACCGGGACGTTTGTGCGCCCCGGTCGAGTGATGATTCGTGGTCCGTCAGCAATCAAACCATTTCCGCTGCGAGTTCGGACAGATAGGTCTTGATCGATTTGTGCTTGTCCAGATTGAGCTTGCGGTGCATACGGTAGCGGATGCTCTCCATGCCGCGGGTCGAGATGCCGATCGAACGGGCGATCTCGCGCGTGTCGTAGTTGAGCTTCACCATGAGGCTCACGCGCAACTCGCGCTGGTTGAGGTTCGGATGCTTTTTCTGGAGTTTCGAAAGGAACTCGGAGTCGCCCACCGTCAGCTCGGTTTTGAGGCGTTTTTCGGTCAGCTCGGTCTCGATCATGGTGTGGCACTGTTCGAGAATTTTCTGCTTGTTCGACTGTTCGATGTCGAGGCCCTTGATCTGGTCGCAGATCTGGTGCAGGGTCGAGGCCTTTTCGCCGACAGCGGTGGAAATTCGCGTCAACTCCATCTCCTGCGCGGCAATGCGAGATTTCAGACCCGCTTTCTCCTGCTCGAATCGCTGAATCTCCTTTTTACCAAGCTCGACCTGGGCATTGAGCTGGATGATCTTCTGGCTCAGCTTCTGCTCGTTTTCCGTCTTCAGATGCTGCATCTCCTTTTCATGCATCTCCTCCCTCGCTTTCAAATCCTCCTGCATGTGGTCGATGGCTTTGAAATAGGGAAAGAAGGGGCTGTCTTCCGTTGGGAGGAATATTTTCTGGTTGAGCATGTTGAGCCATGAAATTCTGGCAATGGTCGCGAGGAACTCGTTTTTCATCGCGGTCTCCTCATCGACCTCCTCTTCGGCGGCCATTTCAGCGGCCTTGCCCGAGCGGTACTCGAGGAGTGTGTTCATTGCATCTTCATAATCCTCCCTGAGCAGCACGGTCATCGTGTTGGGGGCCATCGCGGCGAAGGTTTCGATGATCGTGTAGCACGACTCGTCGATGTTGTAGAAGACGATCACGGAGAAATCGAGACCCGAGCGGTAGATAATGTCGTTGATTCCCTGCTTGTACTGGAACGAGATGTTGCTGATGTTCTCCATGTTCCACAGGAGGTAGAGCGGGGACTCCGTGATGCCGCTCTCTTCGAGCACTTTGTGCACCAGATCGATGCTCATCGAGGTCAGAGTGACCGGATGATCCGACTCGACAAAGTGGTGAAAAATGTTGTCGCCAATCACTTCGAGACGCTTGACGTAATCGGCCCCGGCGGGAACGGATTTCCAGTTGTGCTTCGAGGTGACCGGGAGATGCGAGATTGGACAGGTTTGCATAGGGGGTGTTATTTATTGCGTTATAGAAAGCACCCGTCATGAAGTATAATCATACATTGATGATGCAGGTGTTACCTCCATTATACGACTTTTTCTGCCAATATTCCCAATAATTACGGAGACAAAGTAGTATATGTCATGATTTTTTTTCAAAAAATGCGGCGAACAAAAAGAAGGGATTTTCACGTGATTTCCCGATGAAAGCCCGTCCATAGTATAGCAACGGGCTTTCTCGGTAACTCATCGGGGCGCTTGTCTCGATACGCAATACGCCAGACCGGAAGCGTAATCGGGTTCGAAACTACTCTGTAGCCAGATTGGCGAGATAGGTTTTCAGTGAATGGTGTTTGTCGAGACCGACTTTTTTGTGCAACCGGTATCGAATGCTTTCGATGCCCCTGGTCGAAAGGCCGAGAGAGCGGGCGATTTCACGGGAGTGATAGTCCAGCTTGATCATCAGGCTGATCCTCAGCTCACGCTGGTTGAGATTCGGGTGCTTTTTCTGGAGCTTGGAGAGGAAGACCGAATCGGTTTCCGTGAGTTCCGTGTTGACCAGGGCGGCCTTGTCGCTGGTTTCGAAGAGCGCCGCGCATTGCGCCGAAATCTTCTCCATCGAGGCCGGATCGAGATCGAGGGTTCCGATCATATCGAACAGTGAGCGCAAAGCGGCATTTTTTTCGGCATTCGCCGTCGAAATTCTCGTAGCTTCGATCTCCTGCGAGGCGATTCTCGAAAGCAGCGCGGACTCCGCCTCCTTGAATCGCTGTTCGTTCTTTTTGGTGATTTCGACCTGTTCGTCGAGCTGCGAATTCTTGCCGGCCAGAAGCACCCGGAAATCCTGCTCTATCTTTTCGATGAGCTGATGATGTTCATCGTCGAGAGCGACCAGATCGCGGCGCATCATGTCGAGAATCTGGAAATAGGGAAATGCGGGATGCCCGTCGGGCGGGAATACGCTCAACTCGTCGAACTGGGCGAGCATGAGCATTCTCGACACATCGGCAAGGTACGATTTTCGGAAAGCCTCGTCCGATCCCGGCTCGGGTTTCGCGGTGACGAGAGCGCCCGACTTGAAATCGAGAATCGAGGTCATCCCCTCTTCGTACGATCCGGCAAGCATGACCGGCAGCTTTTCGGGCGCCAGGCACTGCAACATCTCGAACTGAAGCCTAACGGAGGGCTGGATATTGTAGAGCACGATCAGCCTGAGGTCGAACTCCTGAGTCGTGAGCAGGTTAGTGAACTCTCTCTTGTAGGTGAAATTGAGATCTGCCACGGGCGCGCAGTCCATCAGAATGAAAACCGGCTGCTTCGAGAGATTTTCCTCTCCGGTCAGGGAGCTGAAATCGGCGGCATAGAGACGATCCGGAACGATGTCGTGGTCGGCCAGCTCCTGCACATGAATGATGTCTGTGCCGATGAGACTGTATTTTCTGGTATAGTTACCTTGACGATGTTCGAAACTCCAATGATCTTTTTCGGTAACCGAAAGTCCTGAAACGGGGCATTGAGTCATAGTGATGGACTTTAGGAATTGATGAGATGAAAGTGAAGATAATTTATCTAATACCATACCAATTACTTTAATATCCGATATTGTTTGTATAAAAAAAACAATCAGCGTGATTTTTTTCTTCGTTATAACGTCAAAAAGTGCTGTTTGCTGTTTTTTTTCACTTGAATAATTACTCATGGCGGTTAAAATACTCTTTGTCTGTTACGAAAATATCTGCCGCTCACCCATGGCGGAGGGGGCTTTCGCTCACGCGGCGTCGCTCTGCGGGGCCGATGGATGGTTCGAAATCGAGTCCGCAGGCACGGTTTGCTACCAGTCCGGCTCATGCCCGGATCATCGTGCAGTTTGGGCGGCGGGACGCCACGGCATCGACATCTCTTCGATTCGCGCCCAATGCATTGACGATCTCGATCTCGCGTGCTTCGACCGGATTTTCGTTATGGATGCCGAGAATTATCGTGACATGCTCGACGCGCTCGACGGCCTGCCGGTGCCGGTGCACATGATGACCGATTTCGCCAATTCGGAACCGGGCGCTGAAATCGAAGACCCCTATTACGGCAGCGAGAGTGGTTTCGAGCGGACGATGGAGCGGCTTCTGCACAGCGCCACCGGAATTCTTGCGGCCATGCTGGAGGCGCACGCGCTGCCCGTCGGCGAGATCGTCGCAAGCGCGAATGTTCAATGCAGCGTCAACGGTGATGGGCGATAGCTTTATCTTCATCTTCAATCCGGCGGCTGACAAGGGACGCGCCGCTGCGAAAGCTGACTCGATTCGGCGTTCGCTCGCCGCGCTCGGGTGCGCCTCGCTCGAAATGACGCGCTTTGCCGGACACGCTGGCGACATCGCCCACGCTGCCGCCGAAAAGGGCGCGACGCTCATCGCCTGCGGCGGCGACGGCACGCTCAACGAGGTGGTCAACGCCGTCGCGGGCAAACCGGTGAAGATCGGCATTCTGCCGGTCGGATCGGCCAACGATTTTCTCAAGAGCTTCGCTCCGGCGTCAAAAAGCCATGAGGAGCGCATCGCCGGATTTGCCCGCGCACGGAGCCGCAAGGTCGATCTCGGGCGCGTCGATTTCAGCCACGGCGAGTCGCGCCATTTCGTCAACTCCATCGGCATCGGCCTGACCGGGCGCATCGCGAGCACGGTGAAGGCGACGCCGTGGCTGCGGGGCGAACTCTCCTACGCCTGGGCGCTCGTGAGCGTGCTGTTGGGTTATAGCCCTGTAAAAATGCATATTACGCTCGATACCGCCGACGGAATCGTCGAACTCGACGAGCCGGTGTTCGCTTTTTCGGTCTCGAATGGCAAGGTCGAGGGAGGGAAGTTCCGCATCTCGCCGGAGGCCGATCCCTTCGACGGACTGCTCGATGTGTGCATTCTCAAAGCCATCCCGAAATGGCGCTTTCCCGGCTATGTGTTGAAATATCTGAAGGGCAGCCAGATTCACGACCCTCTGGTCATCTACTGCAAGGCGAGATCGGTCGAGCTGTTCATGCCCGAAGATGACGTGATGCACATGGATGGCGAGGTAATCGACCGTACGGGCGGCGCGATTGGCATCAAAGCCGTACCGCTTGCAATTGACATGCTTTACGAGCCTTAACGAAGTTTCATTTTCATGCAGATCATCATCTTCGAAGACGAAAAACCCCCCCGGCTTTCGCCGCTCTGCGATCTGAAGCCGCTCTGCGATCTCGTGACCGGTTGCTGGTCACTCCGGCAGCGCTTTCTTGCCGCAGCCGCCGGAAAGCGCGAACTCACCTGGCATATGCGCCGCCATATCGCTCCGTGGTTCCGGGAGAACAATCCCGGCGCGGTGGTTAACAGCGTGCTCGAAGATGAGGTCATGCTGGTCAACGCGCGTCTCATCTGCGATGCGGCGGTGATGGAGTTCATCGACTCGGGGCGCGTCGGGCCGGGCGAGGCGGTTGTCCAGAACGGCAACCTCCTCTTCTGCCGCGCCAAGGCGGAGCCGCTTCATTTTTCGGAAACGGTGCTTCCCGATACCATCGATGGCATGGCGCTCGCAGCAACGCTTTCGTGCTTCGAAGTCACCGGCTTCAGGTTGCTCGACAATCTCTGGGATCCCGTGGCGCTGCATCCGGCGTTGATGCAGGAGGATGGCGCGGCTCTGGCGCTCGGACGCATCGAGGGCGAAGTGCATCCCTCGGCGATTCTCGTCAATCCGTCGGCGATCACCATCGAAAAGGGCGCGGAGGTGAAGGCCGGAGCGGTGCTCGACGCCTCGGACGGCTTTATCTATATTGGCGCGGGCGCGGTGGTGGAACCGGTGGCGCTGCTGATGCAGAACGTCTACATCGCGCCGAAAGCGACGGTGAAGAGCGGCGCGAGGATTTACAGCAACGTCAGTATTGGCGGCGGCGCGAAGGCGGGCGGCGAGATCGAGGATTCGATCATGGAGCCGTACTCGAACAAGCAGCACGACGGCTTCCTCGGCCACTCCTATATTTCGAGCTGGTGCAACCTCGGCGCGGGCACCGACACCTCCGACCTCAAAAACAACTACAGCCAGGTGAGCATCGAGACCGCCCACGGCAAGATGGCCACCGGACAGCAGTTCCTCGGCCTGCTGATGGGCGAGCACTCGAAGTGCTCCATCGGCACCCGCTTCAACACCGGCACGGTGGTCGGCACTTCGTCGAACGTGTTTGGCAACGGAATGCCCGCGAAATACATCCCCTCCTTCTCCTGGGGCGACGGCAATTCCGGCAACGGCGAATATCAGGCCGACAAAGCCGTCGAGACGGCGAGAAAGGTGATGGCTCGGCGCAAGATCAAGATGAGCGCGGCGTATGAGGCGATGTTCCGAAGTTTGGCTGGATAGTGAGCGGGTGAGAAAGAGTGAGCTGGAATTTCGAGGTTGCAGCCGAAGCAAAACCAAAACAGCCGTTGTTTCACTGTTGAAAACATATGACGTGAACTGACGGCGACCGAGCAAAGCCGAAACGAAAAATCACCCCTCCGGCGCACCAGCGCACCCGGCAAGCGCGGCGACCCACAACAGCAAAGGCAAAAAGAGTTTTTTTCATCGGTGTTCTCGTGTTTGGTTCAGAAAAACAACAAATTCCCCGCTTCAGAGTTCCAGAGATCAGATTATCAGGGTTTCAGGACAAGACTGGGGCGGAGCACACGAAAACCGACGCTGCCGTACCTGATGTCCGGGTCGTCGAAGTCCCGGGAAGAGCAACGCAGATCCTCAGCATAGTCGTTCCAGGAGCCGCCGCGCAACGCACGAACGTCTTTATCGTTATCATACCAGTTCTCCTGCCACTCCCAGACGTTGCCCGCCATGTCGTAAAGCCCTTCCGGCGTCGCGCCTTCGGGATAGCTGCCGACCGGCGTAGTCACCCCAATGTAGCCATTGTGGTAATTGGCCAGCTTCGTAGTTGGCTCTGCTGAACCCCATGGATATTCTCGTTTCTTTTTACCAGCCGCCGCCCATTCCCATTCAATCTCTGTCGGTAAACGATAGAGATCGGCTCGTTTACCATTGCTTTCCACCAGCGACAGCCACAAACAATAGGAGCGTGCGGCGTACCATGTTATTCCAACAACAGGCTGATCGTCTCCGCCGAATTTTCGGTATTCATCATAGCGTGAACGAAACAATCCTGCGAGATCGTTTTTTCCTTCATTGAGATAATCTGAAAATCCGACATCCCAAGCCTTGTTGTTCGCAATTTCCTGCAATATTTCCTTGAATTTCAAAACTGACAGGATAGCTTCATATGCTGGTAAATTCCATCGCAAATATTCAATAAACCCTCTGTAGAGCCTGTTCTTAACAGGATATTTTGCGAAATACATATCGGGCACCTGAACCTCTTTTTCCGTATCAGAATAAACATAGCTGCCGCCCGGAATGAGGATGTACTCGGCCTGCTGCTCAAAGTCATTGCGAAATGACTTTGAAGTCTGAAAACCAGAAGACAAGTTATATCTGTTGAAATCTATTAGTAATGAATTACGAGTTGAATATTTAAAATCAATTTCAATCATCACTTCAATGGCTCTATCAGATACATTATCTGTCTTTGCATGCTTAGCATTTACGAAATTCCTTAATGGCATAATCGCCGATTCCTTACCAACCGCCCTGAGGCATTCTACTATCACCCGCTGCCGCATCGCACTATTCTCGGGATTCATCAAGTGCTCGCAAAGCGCATCCGGCTTTTTCATCGGTGCTTCTTCGATAAGTGTGCGAAGAAAACCCTGTTTTTTATGCAAAACATCGTCGCTGACATTCGATGAAAAGAGCTTATCCATGAAAAGATCGAATAGCTCTTCATCACCGTGAGAAATGAAAAAGCGAAGCGGTTCGTCCCACCAGTCATCGCCAAAGCTTTCGATGATGGCGTCGAGATAACCCGAGGTGCGATGCACCTTTTTCACCAGTTCGATACCGGCGAGGAACTCCCGGAATGATTTGTGGCGAAAGACGTAGCTTTGCTTGCCATACTCCATGAGCAGGCCCGCACGATCGACGAGGTAGTCGCAGAACTCCTGCGCTGACGGGGGCTTGTCGAGATTCGTCAGTCGCTCGGCCATCGCGTCCTGCATCGCCCCTTTTTCAGCATCGTCGTTTTTGCGCTCCTGCATCCAGAGGGAGACCGGGCCAAGCACCATGCGGGCGTCTCTCGCAGGCAAAAGCGGCTCGATGTTCCGGCGAGCATCCCTGAACTGAAGCAGGTAATCGAGCACCGAGTTGTAAAGATCGACGCGGCTTTTGGGCAGGTGGTCGCGCTCTTTCCAGAGGATCGCCATGATCTGCAAAATCATCGGAATGGCCGCGAGCTGGCGCAGGCTACGGTTGCCCTCCTCGCGAAGGTGGGCGACGATCTTGGTCGTGCGCTCCTCGGCCTTGTGCTCCTGCCTGCGCCGCCACTCGTCGTCGGGCAGACGCGCATCGTTGTAGTCGCGCAGGAAAGCCGCCCGGAACCAGTTGGCGAGAAACCGCTCCTGCTGCTCCCGCGTGAAATCCTCGACGTCGGCCCGGTCGTGATCGACTTTGAGTTCGACGCCGTCATCTTTGCGGTACCCGGTGCGCCGGGAGGTGACGACAAAATTCGCTTTGGTGTAGCTTTTCGACGCCCCCTCGATCCAGCGACACGCCTTTCTGCGCTCCTCGACGCTGCCAATCTCGTCAAGTCCATCGAGCAGCACCAGCGACCGCCCCTGCCTCAGCCAGCCGTCGAAAAGCTTCCGGCCGATCTCCAACTGATTCGCCGATGCCCACCGCGCAAGACTCTCCGAAAGATGGTGATAGCCGCCGTCATCCTTCTTGACCAGCTCCCGTAACGGCAGGTAAAACACGTTCATCGGCTCCGCGAAGCCGAGGCGAGTGTAGCGCTCGGGATCGAGGCAGCAAAGCGCGTAATATTTAAGCAGCGTCGTCTTGCCCGCGCCCGGATCGCCGATGATGAGCAACATGCGCCGATCCTTCTTGAACGCCTCCTGCATCACCCGGTCAGGCGTGAGAATGTTGTCCATTTCAAGCATCGAGTGCATCCGCTCCGGCTCGTCGGGCGCAAACTCACGGCTGCGCGTGAAGCGCAACGGCACGAAAGTATCGTCATCGAGATTCACATCGATCCGCTCGATGTTGGGCAACCCAAGCATCCGAATCCAGCGAAGCTCCTCTTTCAGCGTTGACTGGTAAAGCTGAAGCTCGACGGCGTTGTCGGGCTTCGGCGCTGGGTCGGTTGGGTGGGATTCGGGATTGCCGAACCAGCGCGGGATTTGCAAATCGAGGTGGCGGGAAAGATCGTGCTCAAATTTTTTGCGGTCGGAAAATGAATGCGTCAGCCATTTTTTGGTAACAATAGCCTTGAATTCATCGAGCTTCGCTTCCTGAACTTTATCGACTTTTGAACGGGACATCGGCACATCCGAGAAATAAACCATGATGTGCTTTTTGTTCTTAACCATCCGCTCGATTTCTTCCACCGTTCCACTTGGCGCGACGCCAGTATCAGTGCCGATTCGCGTCCAGAATATTGCAATGGCACAGTCACACTTATCGACAATCTGCTCGTTGACGCTCCCCTGAAGTCTCTCACCAGCTTCTGGGGCAGTATGTTTTTCCCACAGCACTGGTTCAAGCCAAATGCCATTATTACCTTTATGGCGAGTATTCCAGTCGGTAATAACCGATTCGGCAATCTTGCGCTCCTCGCCGACATCGGAGGGCGAGGCAATGAGCACTTTGATGATTCGCATGGCTCACGGGAAATGGGGTTTCGGGCAAATTCGCGTATGCGGGAAATTACGCAAAAATACGAGAAGAAGGGCGCACGCCATGCGCCCCTACAGGGGCAAATCTGACTGATCGGGCGAACAGCAAAAAACCGCCGCTCCCCTACCCGCCTTTGCGCGGCTCATTGCGGCACACTTCGCCGGGGTATTCGAGTTCTACGGTGGAGTGGTAAATGCCGTGGCGGGCGACCAGGGCGCTGATCTCCGCTTTGAGGCGGGCGTGTTCGGCGGGGGCGATGTTGCAGTCGAGTTCGAGGTGTGCGGTGAAAACCGTGCGTTCGCCGTCGAGCGACCAGAGGTGCGCGTGGTGTACGCCGCTGACGTGCGGCGTCGCCTGAATCTCCGAGACCACCTTGTCGAGGCTGATGTCACGCGGCACGGCTTGCAGGAACACCGGCACCAGCGACCGGAGATTCTTCACCACGCCGGTGAGGATGTAGAGCGTGATGAAGACGGCGAGAATCGGGTCGAGCATGGGCACGGAGACGAAGAGCAGCACCACCGAGACGAGCAGCACCGAGAGCCAGCCGAGCACATCTTCGAGCAGGTGCAGCGCGATGACGCGGGCGTTCATCCCCTTCTGCCCCTTGAGGCGCAGCATGGCGAGCGCGTTGACCGCCACACCGGCGAGGGCGAAAGCGACCATCCCTTTGGCGTTCGGATGCTCGGGATGGAGCAGACGAGGCACGGCCTGGACGAGCACGAGGAAGGAGCTGCCCAACATCATGATGGCGCTGACGAGCGCACCGAAGATCGAGAAGCGCTGGTAGCCGTAGGAGTAGCGGTGGTCGCCCGTCCGCGCCGACAGCTTCTCGAAGTACCACGCCTGCCCGAGGGCAAAGGAGTCGCCGAAATCGTGCACGGCATTGGCAAGAATCGCCGTGCTGTTGGTCATGACGCCGCCCACCGCTTCGAGAATCGTGAAGCCCGCGTTCATGAAAAAAGCTGTCTGGATACTCCCGACGGCATGGTGGTGATGATGACCGGCGTGGCCGTGATCGTGGCCGTCGTGGTCGTGATGGTGCTCGCTCATCTGGTGCGCTGTGCCGGTGTGTTCGTTCAGAAAGCCATGTTCATGCCCGGCGAGTTGGCCGGGAGAATCTGAATGTAAGCAAAATCTCCCGGCTAAGTCGGATCAGTCGAACACGACAGTCTTGCGTCCGTTGACCAGAATGCGGTGCTCGCAGTGCAGGCGCAAAGCCCGCGCCAGCACGAGCCGTTCGAGGTCGCGCCCCTTGCGCACGAGGTCGTCGAGTGTGTCGCGGTGCGAGATGCGGATGATATCCTGCTCGATGATCGGCCCCTCGTCGAGCTCGTCGCTGACGTAGTGGCTGGTGGCCCCGATCAGCTTCACGCCGCGCTCGTACGCCTGCCGGTAGGGATTGCCGCCGATGAAGGCCGGAAGAAAGGAGTGGTGGATGTTAATGATCCGGCCCGTATAGCGCCCGGTGAACTCCGGCGAGAGCACCTGCATGTACCGCGCCAGCACGATGGTGTCGATGCCGTGCTCGTCGCACAGAGCGATCTGCCGCCGCTCGGCCTCCGCTTTGCTCTCCGTCGTGACGGGAATGACGTGATACGGAATGCCGTGATGTTCGGCGAGCGGCGCGAGGTCGGGATGGTTGGAGATGATCAGCGGAATGTCGATGTCGAACTCCCCGAGGCTGTGCCGCCAGAGAATCTCCCGAAGGCAGTGGTCATATTTCGAGACGAACACCGCCATCCGGTTGCGCTTGCCGGAGAGGCGAATCTGCCAGAGCGCCCCGAATTCGCGGGCCATCGGAGCGAACGCCGCCTCCAGCTCGCTCGCCGGAATCGAGAAGTGATCGAGACTCCACGAGACCCGCAGGAAAAAGTGATGATCGTCAACATCGACGTGTTCGTTGAGGTCGAGAATATTCCCGCCGCGTTCGTAGATGAAGTGCGCGATTCGGGCGACAAGCCCCACGCGGTCGGGGCATGAGAGGAGCAGCACGGCTTTGGAGGGCACGGCGGAGGAATTCGATGACATGAGCGGCAACATTGAGCGCGGGTATCCCGCCAAAAACTATATACAGAATTATATCAGATCAATGCGCCACGCCATCTATTGGTTTCATCGGCGGATGTGGCGCGAGCGATACTAATAAAAAAAGAGCGAAAAGGCGACGAACTTGCCTTTTCGCTCTTTCTGAACTGCAAAGAACAGAGACGACCAGCGTCTCGAAAACTCAGACCATGAACATTTCAGCACCCGAAACCACACCGGTCAGCTCGACATGCTGGGCATCCACGCCAGAATCGATAATGCCGAGATATGCGAGATCGATCTCCGGGAGCGTGCTGGATACCGATGCTGCCGCGAGCGTGGACGCCGTGGTCACGGCGGCGGTTGTCAGCGCCGTGCCGCCCATCGAGATAGCCGTCGAGGTGACGATCGCTTCGAGCTGCTCGGTGGACCAGTTCGAAGCGAAATTCGGCTGCGCGGAGAGCAGCAGCGCCGCCGCGCCCGCGGTGTAGGGCGTCGCCATCGAGGTGCCGCTCATGGATGCGTATCCGCCGTTGAGGTAGGTGCTGTATATAGTTACACCGGGCGCTTCGACGTAGTCGTATGGCGTCGTCGTACCTGCGCCGTCGCTGAACGAGGCGACCACGGTGCTGCTGTTGACCGCGCCAACGGCGATGCCTCCAGCGGTCTGCGCGAGTATGGCCGGATAGGCGGGCGTCGGCTTCGCGTCATTGCCCGAGGCCATGCAGACGACCACCCCGTGACTTATGGCGTAGGTGATGGCGCTGGTGACTGTCGATGATACCGCTCCCCACGCGCCGAGCGACAGATTGATCACATCCGCGCCGTTATTGACAGCGTACATGATGCCCGCGGCAACATTGGTGAACGATCCGGTGCCCGTGGAAGCAAGCACCTTGACCGGCATAATGGTCGCGCCATACGCAACGCCGGTCACGCCAGTGCCGTTGCGCAACCCGGCGATAATCCCCGAAACATGCGTACCGTGACCGTTGTCATCCAGCGCATAGCCATCCTTGTTGACGAAATCATAGCCGTAAATATCATCGACGTAACCGTTGCGGTCATCATCAACACCGTTGCCAGCGACTTCCGCCGTATTGGTCCAGACCTTTCCGGCCAGATCGGCGTGAGTATAAGAAACGCCGGTATCGACCACGGCGACGACTACCCCCTGTCCTGTATAGCCCGCCTGCCATGCATCGGGAGCCTGAATTTTGTTGAGACCCCAGTCCCACGCGCCGGTTCCATCGCCATAGAGTGGCGCATCGCTGACGACCGCGCCCGTGGCGGTTTCGAGCATGTAATCAACATTGAGCAGTCCGTGTCCCGAAACCGAACTCCAGGTCGAACCAGCCACCTTGGTCATGAAGTCATACGACGTCGTGCCTGCGTAGCTGTTGCCCGCGAGGTCTTTGACCGCCCCCGAAGCGAAGGTCACATAGTAATCCTTGCCGTAATCGAGATTTGCCGTCGGATCGATAGTCAGCTTGCTGGTCGAAAAGCTCAGGCGCGTGCTCGTGGCCGCATCGAAGCTTTCGACCAGAGCGCCAGTCGCCGACCCTGCATGAATTTCGATCAAGCCACTGCCGGCTTTGACCGATTCGCTGAACGTTACCGTGATATTGGTCGCGACATCGGCCCTTGCGCCTCCGTCAACCGGACTGAAGCTCGCGACGGTCGGCGCGGTCGTATCGACGACCACGGTCTTCACCACAGTGACAGAGAGCTTCGAAGCCGTCGCTGAAACAGATGCCGCCTTTCCTGCGGCAGCCGAAGCGGTGGCGGCAAGTGCGCCGAGTTCGCCAGCCATCATCTCCTGAATACCAGCCTGATGATCGACGCCAGCCAGGATGAATTCATGAAACGCAGCACCGTGTTCTGCCGCAAAATCGAAAAAACCAGCGCTACCATGGTCACTGCCGTTAAAATCGTCGAATGACATGGTTCCGTTAGAAACAACATCCTTTTTCATGATCGTAAGACAATTATAATTAGTAAGTATCAACTCGTACACATTTTAAATTACTCTTTTGTATACAAACAACAAAGCCCTCCGCGCCTAATCCTTGGATATTTATCATTATTATACGCCAAAATATAGTTTCTGTGATAAAAAAGTGGGTGGCCACCAATATATCAAGCCTCCTTCATGCGGATAAAATCCAGAAAAAGCCAAAAATCATTACCTTGCGATTGACCAGTCAGCGCATGAAGAGATCCGCTGCCGATGCTCAAGCACCATTGAACGAAACCATGAACGATCGACGACAGACACGACTTTTACTGCTTTTCGCAACACTGCTGTTCTGCGCCATCTCCTTTTTTCTCTTCGATCAACCGGTGGCGTTCTATTTCCATCGGCTCGACGCCGGACTCTGGCATAGCGTCTGGAAAGGCATCACCAGAGCGGGCCAATCCGAGTGGTATCTGGTGGGCGGACTCCTGCTGTTCGCGGGACTCCGCAGGCGGAACCGGCGAATCTCCTCGACCGGCTTTCTGCTCTTCAGCACGGTCGCCGTGTCGGGGCTGACGGCGGATGTTCTGAAGTTCATCCTCGGCAGGGCGAGGCCGAAGCTCTTCCTGCAACAGGGCATCTACGGATTTGACCTCTTCGGATGGCATCTGGAACATGCCTGGCAATCGTTTCCCTCCGGCCATTCGGCCACGGCCCTGAGCGCGGCCTTGAGCCTGTCGCTGCTGTTTCCGCGCTTCAGACCGGCCTTCATCGCCGCCGCGATGCTGATCGCCGCGAGCCGCGTCGTGCTCTGCCAGCACTACCTGAGCGATGTCGTGGCCGGGTCGGCGCTCGGCGTCGCGACCTTCGCGCTGCTTTACCAACGTTATTTCCGCACTGCTTTCGATGAAACCGGAACCCTTTAAGCCCAACAGAAACCTGCTCCTGGCGGGAGTCGCGCTCATCGTCTTTCTGAGCTTTTTTGCCGGCATCGGCTCCGGACCGCTCTTCGACGTGGACGAAGGGGCGTTCAGCGAGGCGACGCGGGAGATGCTCGTGTCGAAAAACTACCTCACCACCTACCTGAACGGCGTACTGCGCTTCGACAAGCCGATTCTCGTCTACTGGCTGCAACTGCTTTCGCTCAAATCGTTTGGCATCACTGAGCTGGCTTTCCGGCTGCCCTCTGCCATCGCCGCGACGTTGTGGGCAGGCGCAATCTTTCTCTTCGTGCGGCGCGAACGCAACGAAACCGAGGCGATACTCGCGACGGCGCTCATGGCGCTCTCGTTGCAGGTGAGCATCATCGCCAAGGCGGCCATCGCCGACGCCGTGCTCAACCTCTGCCTGGCGGTCACGCTGACGGCGCTCTTCACCCACTGGCGCACCAAACGCCGGTCGTGGATCTACGTCGCCTTCGCGGCGATGGGCTTCGGGATGCTCGACAAGGGGCCGGTGGCGCTCCTCATTCCGGGCGCGGTCTCGTTTCTCTTCTTCCTCGCGCAGAAGGAGCTGAAGGCGTGGTTCCACGCCATGCTCAATCCCACCGCTATCGCGCTCTTTCTCCTGATCGCGCTGCCCTGGTACCTGCTCGAATACCGCGAACAGGGGCAGGCGTTCATCGACGGCTTTTTCATGAAGCACAATGTCGGACGCTTCGGAGGTTCGATGGAGGGGCACTCCGGCTCGCTGCTTTATTATATACCGGTGGTGCTCGTCGGTCTCATGCCCTCGACCGCCCTGTTTTTCGGACTCTTCACGAAGCTCCGCGAGCGCCTCGCCGACCCGCTCTGGCAGTTCTGCATGATCTGGTTCGCCTTCGTCTTTGTCTTCTTCTCCCTCTCTGGCACGAAGCTGCCGCACTATATGATCTACGGCTACACGCCGCTCTTCATCCTCTTTGGCGCGGAGCTGTCGAAAATCGAACGCTCGTGGCTGCTTGCCCTCTGGCCGACGGGCCTGCTTCTGATCCTCGCCGCCCTGCCGCTCGTGCTTCGGCAACTGATTCCGTCGATGGAAAATCTCTTCATACAGGCGCAGCTTCAGGGATTTCTGACGGAGATGGCGGCCAACCGCTTCTCGCTTTTGATGCTTGCGGCGGCGGCGCTCTGCATGATCCTGCAATTTCTGCCGCGGCTCGCGTCATCGCTGCGTTTCATCCTTGGCGGGGCGCTCCTGACCTTTTCGTTCAACTTCATCGCCATGCCGATGGCCTCGCGAGTCATGCAGGAGCCGGTCAAAAAGGCGGCGCTGCTGGCCCGGAAGGAGGGTTTGAAAATCGTGATGTGGAAGGTCTATTACCCCTCTTTTTTCGTATATTCAGGCTCTTTTGCCGAAAGGCGTCATCCTGAACCGGGTGAGGTGACTCTGACCACCATCGACCGCCTCGAAAAACTCGGGCCGGTCGAGACGCTGTACGGAAAATATGGAATCATGCTCGTCAGAATGCCGACTCAACCGACTTCCCGATGAAACTCTCTGTCGTCATACCGCTCATGAACGAGGCCGAAAGCATCGGCCCGCTCTTCGAAGCGCTCGCTTCGGCGCTTGGCGGCGTCGATCATGAAATCATCCTCGTCGATGACGGCTCGACAGACTCGACCGTCGCCGAAGTCGAGCGCCGCGCTCCGTCCAATGCGCGTCTCGTCGTGCTGAACAAGAATTACGGCCAGACGGCAGCCATGTCGGCGGGCATCGACGAGGCGCAGGGCGAACTGATCGCCACGATGGACGGCGATTTGCAGAACGATCCCGCCGACATTCCGATGATGATCGCGCATCTCGAATCGAGGGGGCTCGACGTGGTGGCCGGGCGACGGGCCGGGCGGCAGGATGGCATGATCCTGCGCAAGATTCCGAGCAAGATCGCCAACGCGATGATCCGAAATTTGACCAACGTCCACATCCGCGATTACGGTTGCACCCTGAAGGTGTTCAAGCGCGACGTGGCCAAAAACCTCGGACTGTACGGCGAACTGCACCGATTCATTCCGGTGCTCGTGCAGCACTACGGCGCGAAGATGGAGGAGCTTGATGTACGGCATCACGCGCGGAAATACGGCAAGTCGAAGTACGGCATCGGCAGAACGTTGAAGGTGCTGAGCGATCTGCTCTTCATGGTTTTCTTCCAGAAATACGCCCACAAGCCGATGCACCTCTTCGGCTCGCTCGGCTTCATCACGCTCTTCCTCGGCATCGGCATCGACCTCTATCTGCTCGCCGTGAAAATCCTCGGCAACGACATTGGTGGTCGCCCACTCCTGAGCCTCGGCGTGATTCTCACTTTCATCGGCATCCAGTTGATTACCACCGGCTTCATCGCCGAATTCATCATGCGCACCTACTACGAGTCGCAGAACAAGAAACCCTACATCATCAGAGAGATCGTTGACAAAAACAAGTAGCTCCATCAAAAGCAAGGTTTTCAAGACGACCGTCCAGCTTCTGCTCACCATGGCGGCGCTCTTCATCGTGCTCAGAAAGACCGATATTCACCAGCTATCGTCGCTCATCAGTCATGCCCATCCCGGCTATCTGCTCGGATCGATCCTCTTTTTCAACATCTCCAAGGTCGTCAACGCTATAAGGCTGAACCGCTTTTTCAAGGCTATCGGTCTGAATCTCTCAGCGTGGTACAACCTGAAGCTCTACTACCTCGGCATGTTCTACAACCTCTTCCTGCCGGGCGGCATCGGGGGGGATGGATACAAAATCTACGTGCTGAAAAAAAATCACGGCCTGACGGTTGTCAACATCTTCAACGCCGTCTTCTGGGATCGGGTCAGCGGCATCTTCGCGCTCATCTTTCTGTCGGCGCTGTTGATCATTCCAAGCTCCTTTGCAGCGCTCTATCCCGGCGAGATGCTCTGGATATGGGTGATCATCGCCGTCTCCTATCCCCTGTCGCTGCTTTTGACCTGGCTCATCTACCGCCAGTTCATGCCGGTTTTCATCGTGACCGCTTTCGAGTCGCTGGTCATTCAGGGGACGCAGGTCATCTCGGCGTGGTTCATCCTCATGGCGATGTCGGCCACGGCTCACCAGATCGACTATCTGGCAATCTTCCTCATCTCCAGCGTCGCCACCATTTTGCCGCTCACCATCGGCGGAGCCGGAGCGCGAGAGGTCACCTTCTTCTACGCCCTCAACCACCTCGGTCTCGACGTCAACACCGGCATCGCCCTCTCGCTGATCTTCTTCGTCATCTCGGCAATCTCATCGCTGGTGGGCATTCTGTCGAAAATCCGGCACGAAAAAAGCGGCGAAGCGCTGCCAGCGACGGGGGAAGGGTAAGAAAGGACAAGGTGGACGTTGTGGACAACAAGAAGACCATTATCCATTATCCATTATCCATTATCCATTATCCATTATCCATTATCCATTATCCATTATCCATTATCCATTATCCATTATCCATTATCCATTATCCATTATCCATTATCCATTATCCATTATCAACTGACCGCCATATCCTTCAGGCGGAGTTGCACGTACTCGCGGCCGTTCCACTGATTTCTTTCGGGGATGCAGGCCAGTTGCAGGTTTTTAGCGGTTCCGCAGGCTTCGAGGTCGGTGAAGATATCGGGGCGGTCGAAGGCGATCACTTCGAATGACGAGCCTCGCTCGCCACGCACCGTGAACTTGACATGCCGCTCACGCATGAGTTTCGGCCTGCCGACCAGGCGGCAGCCAGTGGCGACGAAGAGCGGCTCGCGGTTGGCGAATCCGAAGGGCGAGAACTGTTCGAGCACTTTCAGGAAATTCGGCGTGATCTCGTCGAGCGTGAGGTCGGCATCGATCAAAAGCGTCTTCTGACGCGCTTCGACCGGCAGCAGCTCGCGGCACACCTCGTCGAAGCGGCGGCGGAACGCTTCGAGATTCTCCGGCCTGAGCGTCAGCCCCGCCGCCTGGTGGTGGCCGCCAAACTGTTCGAGATGGTCGCGGCACTCGTGCAGCACGTCGTAAATGTTGAGCTGATCGACGCTTCTGACCGATCCCTTGATGAGTCCGTTCATCCGCCCCATCACGACCGTCGGCAAGAGATATTTGTCGATAAGCTTCGAAGCGACGATGCCAAGCACGCCGAGGTGCCACGCTTCGTCATACAGCACGATCGAGGAGCAGAAGCTCGCGCAGTGGCCCGCCACCATCGTTTCGGCTCGTGACGTAATTTCCGCATCGATCTCCCGCCGCCGCACATTCAGCTCCTCCAGCTCCGACGCATGAAGACGCGCCTCCGTCTCGTCCGCGCTCAACATCCATTGCATCGCCGCGCCCGCCGACTCCATCCTGCCCGCAGCATTGATCCGGGGCGCGATGCCGAAGGTGATGTTCATCATGCCGAACTCGGCCAGCTCGATTTTCATGTTCGCAGCCATCGCCTGAAAACTCACCCTGGGCGACTGGCGAATCAGTTCGAGACCTTCGCGCAGATAGATGCGGTTCTCACCTTGCAGCGACACCATGTCGGCAGCAGTCGCCACGGCCACGAAATCGAGATATTTCCGCCAGCGTTGCTGATCGTCGCCCCGCGCCTCGACCATCGCCTGGATGAACTTGAGCGCCACGCCGCATCCGCACAGCTCTCGAAACGGATAGCCACTCCCCTCCACCTTCGGGTTGAGAATCGCAAATGCCTCCGGCAGCTCACCCGCTTCGTGGTGGTCGCAGACGATGACGTCGATCCCCTTCGCGGCGCACTCCTTTACCTCGTCGATGGCGCGAATGCCGCAATCGACCGTGATGATGAGCGATACCCCCTGTTCGAGCGCCCAGGCGATGCCCGTCTCCGAAAGGCCGTACCCCTCCGTGAAGCGGTCGTTGATGTAGTGGCAGACCTCCGCACCCAGTTCACCGAGAAACAGCGACAGCATCGCCGTGCCGGAGGTGCCATCGACGTCGTAATCACCATAGACCATGATCTTTTCGCCCCCGGCAACCGCTTTCGACACGCGCTCGACGGCGCGATTCATGTCATTGAAAAGGAATGGCGAAGGAATATCGTCGAGCGAGGGACGGAAGAACCGGCGCGCCTCGTCGAAGCTCGAAATGCCGCGATTGAGGAGCGCGGCGGCAATCGGCTTGCTGACGTTGATCGCTTGGGAAAGTGCCTGAACCTGGGAAGGGTCAGGTTCGAGGCGTGTCCACCGGTATCGTTTCATGAATGAATCCTTGTGTCAGGGAAATGGTCGGTGAATGTACGGATTATTCATCGTTTCTTCAGGAAAAAACAGTTTTTAAGCGGAATCCCTTGTCGTTGGAATAGCCTTGAAAATAGCATAGCTTTGAGGGTATTCTTTATTACCGGCGTGAACGCTCCGGCTGAACCGCCGCCAACCATCTGAACGATTTTGCGATGAACAATCTTATCACCATCGAAAGCCATTTTCTCCAGCAGCAAAAACACTACCCCGAAGTCAACAGCGAAGTGACCGATCTGCTCAACGATGTTGCCTTCGCAGCCAAACTGGTGCGGCGCGAAGTCGTCCGGGCTGGCCTGGCCGACATTCTCGGCCTGGCCGGTACGACCAACGTGCAGGGCGAGGAGGTCAAGAAGCTCGACCTGTTCGCCAACGAAAGGATCATCAACGCCATCGGCCAGCATGGACGCTTCGCGCTCATGGGTTCGGAGGAGAACGACAGCGTCATCGTGCCGCCGAAGAACGAGACCGGCAACTACGTGCTGCTTTTCGACCCGCTCGATGGCTCGTCGAACATCGACGTCAATGTGAGCGTCGGCACCATCTTCTCCATCTACCGCATCAAGAGCGATGATCCCGGCAATGCGAGCCTCGAAGACTGCCTGCAGAAAGGCGCCGATCAGGTTGCCGCCGGATACGTCATCTACGGTTCATCGGTCATGATGGTCTATACCACCGGCCACGGAGTTCACGGCTTTACCTACGACCAGACCGTCGGCGAGTTCCTGCTCTCTCACGAGAACATCACGACCCCGGAGCGAGGCAAATACTATTCGGCCAACGAAGGCTCATGGCACGAGTTCAACGATGGCACGAAGCGCTTCCTCGACTACCTCAAGGAGGATGACAAGGCAACGGGCCGCCCGTACAGCACGCGCTACATCGGCTCGTTCGTGGCAGACTTCCACCGCAATCTGCTGACCGGCGGGGTGTTCATCTATCCGGCCACGAAGAAGCACAAACAGGGCAAGCTCCGCCTGATGTACGAAGCCAACCCGATGGCCTTCATCTGCGAGCAGGCCGGAGGCCGCGCCACGGACGGCGAGCGCCGGATCCTCGACATCCAGCCCGAAGAGCTGCACCAGCGCACCCCGCTCTACATCGGCAGCACGGAGGACGTGCTCGTCGCCGAAGAGTTCGAGCAGGGGAAGAGGTGAGATTTACAGGACTTGCGAGATTACGAAAGCCCCAGCCGATTGGCTGGGGTTTTTTGTTTATTTTGGATCGGAATCAGAAACAGATTATGGGTATTTAGAATATATTTTTTTGCCTTTTTCGGAATGATTGGGCCGAGAACCGGGTAAAATTTCATTTGGATAAAATTAAAAATAATTTTATCCTGACATCATCGCTCATCAAAAAACGCGCTAACTTTTAGACGCAACCTTGACTTGCGTTCATAAACAGCACGTTATGATTTACGATTATATTTTATAAAAAAAAGAACAAAGGAGAAAAACAATGGAACGGTATTGTTTTATTGAGCCATACGAAAATCTTCAAGACGGCGAACACAACGCCATCATGAATTTTGCTTTAAACAAATCTACAGAGTTAAATACGCAACTCTCCATCTGCGTACACAGCAAAAAACATTGTGAGCAATTCTTACAAAAATGCTTTTCAAACGATGCTTTTACTAAGAAGCTTATAAACGGCCAAAAAAATTACTTTACAAGGCGTAACAGTACAACTTGAATCATTGACAACATTACGAAGGCAATTTATAATAGAGTCCATGGTTTATTTAGCACTATTTCCATCAGAAGATTTGATAACGACATTAGAAAACTCAAATACAAAAGCAGTAGCAATAATTGTATTTAGTGTCTGACAGAAAACTGTTATAATATTATAAAATAATATGTTATATTTAAAATAATCATTAAAGATTTTAGTACGAATCCCTATAGCAGCAGAATATTCGGTTTTTTGAGGCGTTATTTACTA